>Ga0247823_10000035_pt1 | contig 91666 bp, 83 predicted proteins | sample 13C_PalmiticAcid_2_FD_192426 | JGI IMG/M metagenome (GOLD analysis project Ga0247823, IMG submission 192426) | Soil microbial communities from agricultural site in Penn Yan, New York, United States - 13C_PalmiticAcid_Day30 | ecosystem: Environmental > Terrestrial > Soil > Agricultural land... | reverse complement strand
ACCCCGACTGGACCCCGCGCCCCGCGAACCTCGAAGAAGCCCGCACGCATTTGCTGAACATGGCGAAGCAGATCGACGCGCGCTACGCGTCGCTCGCCGGGACCGACTAGGCGCCGGTCAGGAGAACGATCTTCCCCATATGCGCGCCGCTCTCCATGTGGCGGTGCGCCTCGGCCGCCTCGGCGAGCGGGAAGGCGCGGTCGATCACCGGCCTGAGCTTCCCCGCCTCGACATGCGGCCACACGTTGCGCGCCAGCTCGTCCGCGACCAGCGCCTTGAACGCCGTGTCGCGCGCGCGCAGCGTCGATCCGGTCAGCGTCAGGCGGCGGCGCATGATCTCGAACACCGGCACGGTCGCCTGCATCCCGCCCTGCGCGGCGATCGAGACATGACGCCCGTCCTCGGCCATGCACTTGATGTTGCGCGCGACATAATCGCCGCCGACCATGTCGAGCACCACATCGACGCCGCGCCCGCCGGTGATTTCCTTCACCCGCGCGACGAAATCCTCGCTCCTGTAGTTGATCGCATGGTCCGCGCCATGCTCCAGACAGGCCGCGACCTTGTCGTCGCTGCCCGCGGTCACGATCACGGTCACGCCGAACAGCTTGCACAGCGAGATCGCCATCGTCCCGATCCCGCTGGTGCCGCCATGCACCAGCGCGGTCTCGCCCTCGCTCGCATAGCCGCGCTCGAACAAATTGGTCCACACGGTGAACAGCGTCTCGGGCATCGCCGCCGCCTCGGCCATCGTCAGCGACGCGGGCACGGGCAGGCACTGGCCGACCGGCGCGACGGCATATTCGGCATAGCCTCCGCCGGCGATCAGCGCGCAGACCGGCTGGCCGAGCAGCTCGGCCGGCACGCCCGCGCCCAGAGCGACCACCTCGCCCGCGACCTCGAGCCCCGGAATCGACGTCACGCCCGGCGGCGGGGGATAGGCGCCCAGCCGCTGGACGACGTCGGGCCGGTTGACCCCCGCCGCGGCGACGCGGATCAGCACTTCGCCAGCACCCGGCTGCGGCACGGGGCGCTGGACCGGGATCAGCACTTCGGGTCCGCCCGGAACCTCCGGGTCGATCGCCGTCATCTGCTGTGGCACGCTGGTCATTCCGCTCCCCCTTGCCCCCCTGAATCGGGTGCCGAGGGCACGACGTCAAGGCTTCACCCGGCCAATCTATCACCAGTTTTATCCCTTGAGGGCCGCTTGACATCGCCCGCCTCGCATCCGACGCTGCACCGCAATGGACGAGGCCGATCTTCCCCGTCGCACCGACGACGCCGCCGCGCAGCTCGCCCGGCAAGACCTTGACCCCTTCTCGGTCGAGGAACTGGCCGAGCGCATCCAGCTGCTCGAAGCGGAAATCGCGCGCTGCCGGCAAAAGATGGAACGCGCCGTTAACCATCGCGCAAGCGCGGACGCTCTATTCAAGCGATGAGCGTAGCACCGGGGATCGGGCGTAACGCCATGAACTCCGGCGCGAGGCTCGCGGTGCTTGATGCGCCAGTGGTTGATGCCGAGGCCCGCACTTCCAACATTGGAAAAGACGGGCCGTATGTCCTGATGGCCCGACTGGAGTTGTATCCGAATGCCTAGTTTCGCCTCCGCCCTGGAATCGACCCTCCACCGCGCTCTCGAAGCCGCAAGCTCGCGCCGCCACGAATATGCGACGCTCGAGCATCTGCTGCTGGCGCTGGTCGACGATGAGCACGCCTCGAAGGTGATGAGTGCGTGCGGCGTGGATCTCGACGAGATCAAGACCACCGTCGCGCACTATCTCGACACCGAGCTTCAGGCGCTGCGCGTCGATCAGGCGACCGACCCCTCGCCCACCAGCGGCTTCCAGCGCGTCGTCCAGCGCGCGATCCTCCATGTGCAGTCTTCGGGCCGCGACGAGGTGACCGGCGCGAACGTGCTGGTCGCGCTGTTCAGCGAGCGGGAGAGCTATGCCGTCTATTTCCTGCAGCAGCAGGACATGAGCCGCCTCGATGCCGTCAGCTTCATCAGCCATGGCGTCGGCAAGGGCTCGACCCCGGCCGACACCTCGCCGCCCAAGGGCGCGATGGAGGAAGAGAAGCCGCAGAAGAACGAAGGCGGCAAGAAGAGCGAGAGCGCGCTCAAGCAGTTCACCGTCGACCTCAACGAGAAGGCCAAGGCCGGCAAGGTCGATCCGCTGATCGGCCGCGGTCCTGAGGTCGACCGCACCGTCCAGATCCTGTGCCGCCGTTCCAAGAACAACCCGCTCTATGTGGGCGATCCCGGCGTCGGCAAGACCGCGATCGCCGAGGGCCTGGCGCGCAAGATCGTCGAGGGCGACGTGCCCGAGGTGCTCAAGGAAGCGGTGATCTACTCGCTCGACATGGGCGCGCTGCTCGCCGGCACGCGCTACCGCGGCGATTTCGAGGAGCGGCTGAAGCAGGTCGTCTCGGAGCTCGAGAAGCTGCCCCACGCGGTGCTGTTCATCGACGAGATCCACACCGTGATCGGCGCGGGCGCGACCAGCGGTGGCGCGATGGACGCGTCCAACCTGCTCAAGCCCGCGCTGTCGGGCGGCTCGATCCGCTGCATCGGTTCGACCACCTACAAGGAATTCCGCAACCACTTCGAGAAGGACCGCGCGCTGCTGCGCCGGTTCCAGAAGATCGACGTCAACGAGCCGACGATCGAGGATACGATCAAGATCCTCGCCGGGCTGCGCACAGCGTTCGAGGACCATCACAAGGTCAAATACACCCCCGACGCGATCAAGTCGGCGGTGGAGCTGAGCTCGCGCTACATCAACGACCGCAAGCTGCCCGACAAGGCGATCGACGTGATCGACGAGGTCGGCGCGATGCAGATGCTGGTGCCGCCGAGCAAGCGCAAGAAGACGATCACGCCCAAGGAGATCGAGGCGGTGATCGCGACGATGGCGCGCATCCCGCCGAAGAGCGTCTCGACCGACGACACCAAGACGCTGGCCAATCTCGAAACCGACCTCAAGCGCGTCGTGTTCGGGCAGGACAAGGCGATCGAGGTGCTGGCTTCGGCGATCAAGCTCAGCCGTGCCGGCCTGCGCGATCCGGAAAAGCCGATCGGCAACTATCTGTTCTCGGGACCGACCGGCGTCGGCAAGACCGAGGTGACCAAACAGCTCGCCGAGCTGCTGGGCATCCCGCTCCAGCGCTTCGACATGTCCGAATATATGGAGCGCCATTCGGTCAGCCGCCTGATCGGCGCGCCTCCGGGCTATGTCGGTTACGATCAGGGCGGTCTGCTCACCGACGCGATCGACCAGCAGCCGCATTGCGTGCTGCTGCTCGACGAGGTCGAGAAGGCGCATCCGGACCTGTTCAACATCCTGTTGCAGGTGATGGACAACGGCAAGCTGACCGACCACCACGGCAAGACCGTCGATTTCCGTAACGTCATCCTGGTGATGACGACCAATGCCGGCGCGTCCGACATGGCGCGGGAAAGCATCGGCTTTGGCGAGATGAGCCGCGAGGACGTTCAGGAAGACGCGGTGAAGAAGCTCTTCACCCCCGAATTCCGCAACCGCCTCGATGCGATCGTGCCGTTCGACTATCTGCCGCCCAAGGTGGTCGAGCGGGTGGTGGAGAAGTTCATCCTCCAGCTCGAACTGCAGCTCGCCGAACGGGGCGTGCACATCGCGCTCGACGACGAGTCGAAGGCGTGGCTCACCGAACGCGGCTACGACAAGCTCTATGGCGCGCGGCCGATGGGCCGCCTCATTCAGGAGAAGATCAAGCAGCCGCTGGCGGAGGAGCTGCTGTTCGGCAAGCTCGTCCATGGCGGCGAGGTCGAGGTGAAACTGAAGGACGGCGCGCTGACCTTCGCGATCACCCCGGCGGCGCCCAAGCGGCCCAAAAAGGGTGGCGGCAAGAAGACCGTCGCGGCCAAGACCAAGTAACCCAAAAGGGGCGGGATCACTCCCGCCCCTTTCTTCATCCGGCCTGGCTCAGGCCGCGATCGCTTCGAAGGAAAGGCTGCGCGCCGCGTCGAGCGCCGCCGCCATGCCGGCCACGCGGGCCTCGTCCCCCATCGCCAGCCCCTCGGCCACGATGAATTCGGGGGCGATCCCGATGAAACCGAACACCGCCTTGAGATAGGTTTCGGCATGCTCGAACGCCGCGGCGGGCGAACCTTCGCTGTAGAGCCCCCCGCGCGTCAGCGCGATGATCACGCGCTTGCCGCCGGCCAGCCCCTTCGGCCCATCGGGTCCGTAGCTGAACGTCTGACCGTTGATGAGGACGCGGTCCAGCCACGCCTTGAGCTGGCTCGGGATGCTGAAATTGTAGAAGCCGGCCCCGATCACGACGACATCCGCCGCAAGAAACCCCTGCAGCTCCGCATTGGCCACCGGGTCGCCCAACACGTCGAGCGTCAGGTGCGGGAGCGGCTCTGCGGCAAGGTCGCGATAGGTGGTCTCGAAGCCGGAATTTTCAGCGTTGAGCCGCTCGACGATCGCTGCGCTGACCGCACGGCTCGCCGAGTTGACGCTGTTGATGCTGGAATCGATGTGAAGCAATTTCATTGGTCAATTTCCCTGGTCTGGATTTGTGACCAGGGCTAGCTATGTAACCACCCCAAGGGCGCCAAGAACGCATATTTTTGAGGCTAGGTCACATGCTTATGACTTCCCATTCCCCGCCCCATGCCCCCGGCGCCCGCGCATGTCAGACGATCACCAGCATCCTTGCGCGCATCGGCGACAAATGGACCGTGCTGGTCGTCATGACGCTGTACCAGCGGCCGCACCGCTTCAACGAGCTCAAGCGCGCGGTCGAAGGCATCTCGCAGCAGATGCTGACTCGCACGGTGAAGGCGCTCGAGCGCGACGGGCTGGTCGCGCGGACGGTCCATCCGACCGTGCCGCCGCAGGTCGAATACCGGCTGACCGATCTTGGCCATTCGCTCTCCGAACCGATCATCCAGCTCGGCGCCTGGGCGGCGGCCAACCTCGCCGTCATCCACGCCAATCGCGACACCTATGACCGGGCGGAGGATCAACGGCCGGCGGTGTGAACTTCGTGCGTTAAGCCATCATTATCTTTACCAGTTGTTCGGCTCCTGCGCGTAAGCCTCCAACATGGTTCGTGGCTTTGCCGCCCTCCTCGGAACGCTGCTCGCGGCGCTGATGCTGCTCGCGGCCCCGGCGCACGCCCAAATCGCGAATCTCGGCGCCGGCCAGGTCGGCCGCCCGCTCAACGTCTGCGTCTTGCGCGCGCAACCGGGCGACGACCCCGCGCGGATGATCCGCCAGCCGCAGCGCTTCGACTGCACGACGAAGCAGACCGACTTCGGCCCGGGCGACTATTGGGTCATCTCGAATCCGATCGGCGAATATTCCTCGTTCGACAATCCGCTGGTCGCACGGCTGGGCAGCGTGTGGCAGCAGCGGCTGACGCTCCACGTCCTCTATGCCAATGGCAAGCTTGCGACGATGGCGGACGACAATCGCGGCATCACCAGGCGGATCCAGCTCGGCGCGATCGTCGAATATCCCCTTCCCCACACCCATTCGGCGATCCAGCGGCTGATGTGGAAGGTCGAGGGCGCCGGCAATCTGCGCGGAATCGTCGTCGGCCCGCGCCTCGCGGACAAGGTGCAGAGCGACCGTTCGAATCTGGTCATGGCCGCGATCTACAGCGGCTTTGGCGGCCTTGCGCTGGCACTGCTGGTCTACAACCTCGCACTATGGGCCTCGCTCCGGCACCGGTTCCAGCTCGCCTATTGCCTGATGGTCGCGGCGCTGATGGCCTATGCCTTCACCTCGTCGGGGGCGATGGCGTGGCTGGTGCCCGATATCGCCAACAACGACCGGCTGCGCCTCAACTATCTGCTGCTCACCCTCGCCTGCTCCTCGGCGCTGCTCTTCGCGCGCGCCTTCTTCGAGGAGCATGTGTTCGGCCCGCGGCTGCGGCTGACGATCCGGGTTACCGTTGCGGTCCTGATCGGCACCGGCATCTTCTTCGTGATGTTCGCACCGCTCGGCGTGCAGTTCGTCGATCGCGTGTACAGCTGGGTCTTCTTCGGCGTGCTGATCTGCGTCACGGCGACGCTGTGGAGCGCCTGGCGCGGCCGTTCCAATTTCCTCTGGGTGTTCGCGCTTGCCTGGGCGCTGCCGATCTTCGCCGCCAGCCTGCGCACGCTCGCCAATCTCGGGCTGATCCGCTGGAACTTCTGGCTCGACAATTCGACGATCCTGTCGATGGCGGCGGAGGCGCTGATCTCCTCGGTCGCCATCGCCTACCGCATCCGCCTGCTCAGCCGTGAGCGCGACGCCGCGGTTGCCGCGGAAACGGTCGCGCGCCGCCTGGCCGATACCGATCCGCTCACCGGCCTGCTCAACCGCCGCTCATTCCTGTCGCAATCGATCGGCCGCCCGGGGGCGCAGACGCTGCTGATCCTCGATCTCGACCATTTCAAGCAGGTCAACGACACGCTCGGCCATGACGGCGGGGACGAGGTGCTGCGCGTCGTCGCGCGCACCCTGCGCACGATCGCGCCGCCGGGCGCACTGATCGCCCGCTTCGGGGGCGAGGAGTTCGCGATCGTCACCGAAATGAGCGAGCCGGTCGACCCCAACGTCATCCTCACCCGCCTGCGCGCCACCCGGATGCCATTCGACCTGCGCGTCACCGCCAGCATCGGCAGCGCGACCGGCCCGCTCAGCGCCGAACCGGACTGGAAGGCGCTTTATCGCGCCGCGGACACCGCCCTGTTCGCTGCCAAGTCCGCCGGCCGCGACCGCGCCCGCACCGCAAGCAAAGCCGCCTGATCCCAGCCGATCTCGCGGACCAATTCAGTTGCCGTTCAGCCGTCGCGTGCGTAATGACCCGCGGCGTTGGGAGGCCGCGGACGATGGACAGTTTCAGCAAGCGCAGGATCGCACTCGCCGGTGGCGGCGCGGCATTGCTCGCGCTGACGACCCTGTCGCCGCACACGGCAAATATCCGCATCATCACGCACGACGTGACTGATACCGCCCCCCATAGATTCCAGGCCGCAGTCGATCTTGGCATCATGGCCGTTTCGGTGCTCTACACCTGGACCGCGAAGCGCGCGCACCGCTGAATCTCGCCGCGTTGACACGCATCGCGAGTTGCTTACATTCGTGTAAATGAGCGATCCCGAGCAGGTCTGGCGTACCGCCTATCGTCACCCCGGTCCCTGGGATCAGCCCTTGCCGCCGCTGTCGATGGCCGCCGCGTTCGACGATTCGGCGCGGCGCATGGGCGACGCCCCGCTGCTCGATTTCATGGGCCGCCATTACAGCTATGCCGAGACGCTCGACGGCGCCAACCGCGTCGCCTGCGGCCTGAAGGCGCTGGGTTATGGGCCGGGCGACCGCATCGGCCTGTTCCTGCCCAACGTCCCCCATTATGTCGCGGCCTATTACGGCATCCTCAAACTGGGCGCGACGGTGGTCAATTTCTCGCCGCTCTACTCGGTCGAGGAACTGGAAGCACAGGTCGAGGATTCGGGCACTCGCCTGCTGTTCACGATCAGCGCCACCGCGCTGCTCCCCACCGCGCTCAAGGTGCTGGAGGCGAGCAGCCTCGAACGGCTCGTCGTCGGATCGGTCGCGGGCGCGCTGCCCGCCGCCAAGTCGCTGCTCTACCGCTGGTTCAAGGCAAAGGAGGTTGCCGAGAAGCCCGACGATCCCCGCATCATCGCCTTCTCGAAGCTGATCGCCAATGACGGCACCTGTACGACCGCAGCGATCGACCCCGAAACCCATCTCGCGCTGATCCAGTATACCGGCGGCACCACTGGCGTGCCCAAGGGCGCGATGCTCACCCACCAGAATCTCAGCGCCAATGCGCGCCAGGTCGCGCGGCTCGATCCGGAGCTTGGCGCGACCAAGGACAAGGTGCTGGGCGTGCTGCCCTTCTTCCACGTCTTCGCCAATACCTGCGTGCTCAACCGCACGGTGCTGACCGGGGGCGAGATCGTGATGCTCCCGCGCTTCGACGCGGCGCAGGCACTCGCCGCGATCACGCGCACCCGCCCGCTCGCGCTGCCCGGCGTGCCGACCATGTTCCAGGCGCTGCTCGACCACCCCAACTCGGGCACGACCGACTGGTCGAGCCTCAAATATTGCATCTCGGGCGGCGCGCCGCTCCCGGCCGAGCTCAAGACCCGCTTCGAGGCCGCGACCGGCGCCAAGCTGATCGAGGGCTATGGCCTGTCCGAAAGCTCGGGCGTGGTCTCCGCCAATCCCTACAAGGCCGAGGGCAAGTCAGGGACGATCGGCCAGCCGATCATCGCCACGCGCGTGCGGCTGGTGGACAAGGAGGATCCCTCCAAGCCTGCCGCAGAGGGCGAGCCGGGCGAGATCGTCGTCGCCGGACCACAGATCATGGGCGGCTATTGGGACCGCCCCGAAACCGACGACAGTACCTTCACCGTCGATGCCGGCGGCCAGAAATGGCTGCGCACCGGCGATGTCGGCCAGATCGACGAGGACGGCTTCATCAAGATCGTCGACCGCCTCAAGGACATGATCGCGGTCGGCGGCTTCAAGGTCTTCCCCAAGCATATCGAGGAAGTGCTGTACCGCCATCCCGCGGTGAAGGAGGCGCTGGTCGTCGGCATGCCCGATTCCTATCGCGGCGAGACCCCGCGCGCCTATGTCGCGCTCAACGAGGATGCCGAGCCGGTGACGGGCGAGGCGTTGCGCGACTGGCTCAACCCCCAGGTCGGCAAGCACGAGCGCGTCGATGCGGTGGTGATCCGCGAGAAGCTGCCCAAGACGATGATCGGGAAGCTCAGCCGCAAGGATTTGCTGATCGAGATCGCGGCGGAAGCGAGCCTCACCTGATCCAACCTCGCCCCGGCACAAGGCCGGGGTGACGGCTAGCTGGCGAACATCACCGCCTTCAGGTTCATGAACTCGTGCAGGCCCCATGGCCCCAGCTCGCGGCCGTGGCCGGAGAGCTTGACCCCGCCGAACGGAGCCTCCGGGGTCGAGGCGAGCAGCTGGTTCACGGCGGTCATCCCGCTTTCGATATCGCGGACGAAGCGGTCGATCTCCGCCTGATCGCTGGTCCACACGCTCGACCCGAGCCCGAACGGCACGTCGTTGGCCAGCGCGATCGCCGCGTCGATATCCGCCGCGCGGAACACCATCGCGACCGGCCCGAAAATCTCCTCCTGCGCGAAGTCGGCATCGGGATCGACATGGGTGAGCACCCCCGCGCCCATCCACGCACCGTCACAATCGATCTTCGTGCCGCCGGCCAGCTTCGCGCCGTCCGCTACCGCACGCCCGACCTGCTCCAGCACCGTATCGCGCTGCTCGACGCTGGAGAGCGGCCCCATCTCGATGCCGTCCGCCATCGGGTCGCCGATCTTCACCGCGAGCATCGCGGCGGTGAACTTGTCGAGGAAGACGTCGTAGATATCCGCGTGAACGATCATCCGCTTGGCGCAGATGCAGCTCTGCCCGGCATTCTGGACGCGTGCCTTCACCGCGGTCGCCACCGCCTTGTCGAGATCCGCCGAGGGCATGACGATGAACGGGTCCGATCCGCCCAGTTCCAGCACCACCTTCTTGAGCGCGCGGCCTGCGGCTTCCGCCACCTTGGCGCCTGCGCCCTCGCTACCGGTCAGCGTCACCGCGGCGACGCGCTTGTCGGCGATGATCCGTGACACCTTGTCCGACTTGATCGCGAGGTTCTGGAACAGCCCGTCGGGCGCCCCCGCGGCGGTGACCATCTGCTGGATCAGCGCGGCGCACCCCTGGGTCAGCGATGCGTGCTTGAGCAGCCCGACATTGCCCGCAAGAATCGTCGGCGCGAGCCAGCGCACCACCTGCCAGTAAGGGAAGTTCCACGGCATCACCGCCAGGATCGGCCCCAGCGGCAGCCAATGCCCTACCGCGCGCCCGCTCGCGGTCTTCGTCTCCACCGGTTCCAGATAGGACGGCCCCTTGGCGGCATAATGCCGGAACCCCGCGATGCACTTCTCGACCTCGGCGATGGCGGAGGCAAGCGTCTTGCCCATCTCCTTCGTCGCGGTCTCGGCAAGGTGGCGCTTGTTCGCTTCAAACTGGTCGGCGATAGCCGTCAGCAGCGCGGTCCGCTGGCCGATGTCGCTTACCCGCCACGACCGGAACGTCGCTTCCGCCCGCGCCAATGCGGCTTCGATGCCGTCATCGTCCAGCGCAGCGAAGGTCGCACCTGTTTCGCCGGTCGCGGGGTTGATGCTGATGAACATGCGCGTCTCCTTCATGGGGCAAGATGGGCCGGGGCAATGTAGGGATGCCGAACGCGTTGCGGGAGGTTGAATTGGTTCGACCCGCAGCGCATAGCGACGTCATGACCGAGGAGACCGACATCGCCGCGCTTTCGTTCGAGGATGCGCTGAAGGAACTCGAACGAATCGTATCCCGCCTCGAAAGCGGTGACGCGCTGCTCGATGAGGCGATCGCCCTCTACGAACGCGGCGACGCGCTGCGCGGGCAATGCGCCGCCCGGCTCGATGCGGCACAAGCCCGGATCGAGGCGATCCGTGCGGATGCCGATGGCCGCGTCGCCGGCACCACGCCCTTCGCGGCCGGATGAGCCAGGCCGTGGCGCAGGCAAGTCTCGCGCTCGAATCCGCGATGCGCGACGTGGCAGAGGAGATCGACCGTCAGTTCGATCTGCTGCTGTCCATTCCGACCGATCCCCGCACGCGCCTCTACGCGGCGATGCGCCATGCCGCGATCGGCGGGGGGAAGCGGCTCCGCCCGCTCCTCACCTTCGCCAGCGCCAGCCTGTTCGCGGTCGACCCCGCCTGCGCCTCGCGCGCAGCGACCGCGGTCGAGTGCATCCATGTCTATTCGCTGATCCATGACGATCTGCCCGCGATGGACAATGACGACCTGCGCCGCGGCAAGCCGACCGTCCACCGCGCCTATGACGAAGCGACGGCAATCCTTGCCGGGGACTGCCTCCACGCGCTTGCGTTCGAGGTGCTGGCCGACCCGGCCACCCATGCCGACCCCTTTGTCCGCGCCGAGCTGGTTGCCGAACTCGCCCGTGCCGCCGGCCCCGCCGGCATGGCGGGCGGTCAGATGATGGACCTGATGGCGGAGCAGTCGAGCTTCGACCTCGCCACCGTCACCCGGTGCCAGGCGCTCAAGACCGGTGCGCTGATCTCCTGGGCGGTCGAGGCGGGGGCCATCCTCGGCCGCGTCCCGCCCGAGGGACGTACCGGCCTGCGCGGCTATGCGCGCGACATCGGCCTCGCCTTCCAGATCGCCGACGACCTGCTCGACGCCGAGGGCGATGAGGAGGCCGCGGGCAAGAAGCTGCGCAAGGACGCCGACGCGGGCAAGGAGACCTTCCTCACCCTGCTGGGTCCGGAGCGCGCGCGCGAACAGGCGCGGCTGCTGGTCGAGCAGGCGATCGCCCATCTCCACGCATTCGGCGCGGAAGCCGACCTGCTGCGCGACATCGCCCGTTACGTGCTCGAGCGCGACCGCTGATCCTCCAGGGAGCCTGAACATGACCATTCGCACCGGCGTCTATCCCGGCACCTTCGATCCCATCACCCTCGGCCATATGGACATCATCCGCCGCGGCGCGAAGCTGGTCGACCGGCTCGTCATCGGCGTCACCACCAACCCGTCCAAGAACCCGATGTTCACCGTCGAGGAGCGGATGGAGATGGTGAAGCGCGAGGTCACGGGGATCGCGGGCGAAATCCATGTCGTCAGCTTCGATTCGCTGCTGATGGACTTTGCCGAGCGCGAAGGGGCGAGCGTCATCGTCCGCGGCCTGCGCGCCGTCGCCGATTTCGAATATGAATATCAGATGGCGGGCATGAATCAGCAGCTGAACAGCCGGATCGAGACCGTCTTCCTGATGGCCGACGTCTCGCTCCAGCCGATCGCCAGCCGTCTGGTCAAGGAAATCGCGATGTTCGGCGGCGAGATCGCCAAGTTCGTCCCTGCCACGGTGCGCGACGAGGTGGCCGCGCGGGTCGAGGTGATCGGCCGGAAAGGCTCGTAACCCCCCGCTGCGCCGCAATTCCGCCACCCGTAGCAATCATTTTGCCGCGGCGTGCGAATTGCTCTAAGCCGCTGCAACTCCCAGTCCCGTGAGGATGTCGATGCGTTTTGTTGCCCTGATTCTTGCCTTTGCGGCCTCGCTCTTCGCCCTTCCGGCAAGCGCGCAATATGTCCCCGGCCCAGCAGGCCGCGCCACGCCGCCCGCCACGACCGACACAGAGAATCTCTGGCTTCTCGACCTGTCGACCGGCGGCCGCGTCACGATCTGGCTGCGCCCCGACGTCGCGCCCAAGATGGTGGAGCGGATCAAGGAACTGACCCGCAGGAAATTCTACGACGGCCTGCCCTTCCACCGCGTCATCGACGGCTTCATGGCGCAGGGCGGCGACCCCAAGGGTGACGGCACCGGCGGATCGGACCTGCCCGACCTGCCCAAGGAGTTCAACTATCTGCCGCACGGCCGCGGCACCGTCGCCGCCGCGCGCGCGGAGAGCGAGGACAGCGCCAACAGCCAGTTCTTCATCATGTTCATGCCGCGCCTCGGCCTCGACCAGAAATACACGGTGTTCGGCAAGGTGCTCGCCGGGATGCAATATGTCGACGCGATCCCGCGCGGCGAGCCGCCCGCGGAACCGGCGAAGGTCCTCCACGCCTATATCGCCGCCGACAATCCCCCGGCCTACGCCCCGCCACCACCGCCCGCCCCGGTGCAGGAGCCCGCAGCGCTTCCGCCCGGTCCCGGCAAGAAGTGACCGGTCGCCCGGTACCGCCGGGCGCAGCCACACGATGAACGTCGACCTGTTCGATTTCGAGCTGCCGCCTGAGCGCATTGCGCTGCGTCCGGCATCGCCCCGCGATTCGGCGCGGCTGCTGCTGCTCGACGGTGCCGGGGACCTGGGGCGCACCGAGGATCGCGGCGTGGGTGACCTCGCCACGCTGCTCGCGCCCGGCGACCTGCTCGTCTTCAACGACACCCGTGTCATCCCCGCCCAGCTCGAAGGCGTGCGCGGTGAGGCAAAGATCGGCGCCACGCTCCACAAGCGCGAGGGGCCGCGCCACTGGATCGCCTTCATCCGCAACGCCAAAAGACTGCGCGTCGGCGAGACGATCGATTTCGGCGCAGGCGTCACCGCCATCGCCGAGGCGCGCCACGACGACGGCAGCTTCACCCTGTTCTTTCCTGGTGACGAGCCGGTCGAGCTGCTGCTCGAACGCGCCGGGCGGATGCCGCTCCCGCCCTATATCGCCGCCAAGCGTCCGACCGATGCGCGCGACGCCGACGATTATCAGACGATGTTCGCGAACGAGCCCGGCGCCGTCGCCGCGCCCACCGCCGCGCTGCACTTCACATCCGGCCTGATGTCTGCGCTAGAAGCCGCTGGAATCAGGCACACCACCCTCACCCTCCATGTCGGCGCAGGCACCTTCCTGCCGGTCAAGGCGGACGATACGGACGACCACCGCATGCACGCCGAATGGGGCCGCATCGATCAGGTCACCGCGGACAAGCTCAACGCCGTCCGCGCTGCTGGCGGTCGGGTGATCGCGGTCGGCACCACCAGCCTGCGCCTGATCGAAAGTGCCACAGGCGAAGATGGCGTGATCCGCCCGTTCGAAGGCGACACCGCGATCTTCATCACCCCGGGCTATCGTTTCCGCGGCGTGGACGGCCTCGTCACCAATTTCCACCTGCCGCGTTCGACCCTGTTCATGCTGGTGAGCGCCCTGATGGGGCTGGACCGGATGCAGGCCGCCTATGCCCACGCTATTGCAGAGGGCTACCGCTTCTATAGCTATGGCGATGCCAGCCTGCTCCTGCCCGGAAAGCCAGCATGATCCTTCTTACCCTCGCCGCCGCCTCCCTTGCCGCGCAGCAGCAGCCCGCCGCACCCGGCGTACCACTCCAGCCGCCGCAGCCCGGCGCCGAACCGATCCCGCTGATGATCGCCGAGCCGGTCGCAATGGCGATCGCCGCGTTCGATGCGGACGGCGACGGCATCGTCACCCGCGCCGAATATGACGCCGGCGTGAAGCGCAGCTTCGATGTGATCGCCAAGGGCCAGGCCTCGATCGGCTATATCCAGTTTGGCGACTGGTCCGAACGCTGGCTCGGCAATCGCAACGCGCTGCCCAGCCCCTTCGAGGTCGATCAGGACGGCGACAACCGCATCAGCCTGACCGAGCTCCAGGCGCGCTTCGCCTTGTTCTTCACGCGGTTCGACCGTGACAAGAACGGATCGATCACCCGCGGCGAGCTGCTCACCACCCGCCCGATGCCCCAGCCCGGCGGACGTCCGGGCGACGACGACCGCCGCCCGAAACGCCGCTAGGGTTTCACAGCGACCGCTCGGCATAGATCGCCATCGCCGCCGCGATGAACTCGGCCGTTCCGGGCAGCGCGCCGTCCTCATACGTCCCCCGGAACTCGGGGTTCTCGACATAGAAGCGCCCCAGCCCCGCAAACGCCTTCGCGTCCGGGGTCCAGCTATGACAGACCCAGGCATAGTGGCGCGCGGTCACCGCCTGCGCGGCAGCCGAGCCCGGCTCCGCCCCCTCGGCGAACAGCCGCTGGAAGTCGCCGCGGACCGCCTCCATCTCGGCCTGGATCGCAGCAACCTCCTCCTTCGAGAAGCTTCGCGCCTTCTCCTGCGCGGTGCGGACGGCGTCCTCGCCCCAAAAGTCCTTCGCCTCGCGTTCCCAGCGTTCGCGGGTCTCGGGCGCGATGCCGGCATAATAGTCTCTGTCTTCCATCGTCTCATCCTTCTCGAGCGACGCGATCGTGCGGTCGATCGTGCGGATGAGGTCGCGATACTGGTCGATCCGTGCCGCCAGCGCGGTGCGGTGGCCCTTCAAGGCGACCAGCGGATCGAAGCCGGGATCGTCGAGGATCGAACCGATCTCGCCAAGCGCCAGCCCCAGTTCGCGATAGAACAGGATCTGCTGCAGCCGCAGCAGCTCCGTCCGGCCATAATAGCGATAGCCATTGGCCCCGACATGCGCCGGCTTGAGCAGGCCGATCGCATCATAATGGTGGAGCGTGCGCACGCTGATTCGCGCCGCCTTCGCCACTTGCCTTACCGTTCGCATGTCGTTCCTCATCTTCACGCGAATCGCCCTATCGGGGATGACGCAGCGTCAGGGTCAAGCGCCGTGGAATTTGCATCTTCAGTGTCCTAGCATCACATGGCACCCAGCGGTTAAGGTCATGCCCATGCACGGTTCGCACAATCACTCCGGCCATTCGCATGCCGGACACAGCCACGCCCCGGCCGATTTCGGGCGCGCCTTCGCAATCGGCACCGCGCTCAACCTTGCCTTTGTGATGGTCGAGGGGCTGGCCGGCATCCTCACCGGATCGATGGCGCTGCTCGCGGATGCCGGGCACAATCTGTCCGACGTTCTCGGGCTGCTGATCGCCTGGGGCGGCGCCTCGCTCGCCAAGCGCCCCGCCTCGCGCCGCTTCACCTATGGGCTGTCCAGTTCGACCATTCTCGCCGCGCTCGCCAACGCCGTGCTGCTGCTGTTCGCGGTCGGCGCGATCGCGCTCGAAGCGGTGCAGCGCTTCCAGGACCCGCCCCCTGTCGCTGGGCTGACCGTGATGATCGTCGCCGGTGTCGGCATCCTCATCAACGGTGCCACCGCTTTCATGTTCATGCGCGGCCGCGAGGGCGACATCAACATCCGCGGCGCCTATCTCCACATGGTCGCCGACGCCGCGGTCTCGGCGGGCGTCGTGGTCGGCGGCGGGCTGATCCTGCTCACTAACGCGGCGTGGATCGATCCGGCGATCAGCCTGGTCATCGTCGCAGTGATCCTGTGGAGCACCTGGGGGCTGCTGCGCGATTCGGTGACGATGGCGCTCCATGCCGTTCCGGACGGGATCGACCCGGAGAAGGTCGAGGATATGCTCGCGACGCTTCCCGGCGTCACCCGCGTCCATGATCTGCATATCTGGCCGATGAGCACGACCGAGCCGGCGCTCACCGCGCACCTGCTGATCCCCGGCGGCCACCCCGGCGACACCTTCCTCGACGATGCCCAGCACCGGCTGGAGCAGGAATTCGGGATCGGCCACGCAACCCTGCAGATCGAGGTCGGCGACGGCGATCCCTGCCGCCTCCACAACGGGCACAGCCACGGCAACCACAAGCATGAGGATCACGATCACGACGGCCACAGCCATGGCTGAACCGGGCCCGCGGCTCGTGATCTTCGACTTCGACGGTACCCTGTCCGACAGCGGCGGGTGGTTCCTGTCGATCATCGACCATCTTTCGGACCGCTACGGCTTCCGGCGCGTGGGCACGCATGAGGTCGAGCCGCTGCGCCGGATGCCGACGCGCGACGTGATCCGCCACATCGGCGTCCCGCGCTGGAAGCTGCCGTTCATCGCCCGCTATGTCCGCCGCCTGTTCGGCCGCCACACGCATCAGGTGCATCTGTTCCAGGGCGTTCCGGAGATGCTCGCCGCGATCGAGGCCGCGGGCATCCGCATCGCGATCGTCACCTCGAACAGCGAGGCCAACGCGCGCGCCGTGCTCGGCCCGGACAATGCCGCCCGGATCAGCTGGTGGGCCTGCGGTGCGTCGCTGTTCGGCAAGGCGCCCAAATTCCGCAAGGTTCTGAAGGCCAGCGGCATCCCGCCGTATCAGGCGCTGTCGATCGGCGACGAAACGCGCGATATCGATGCCGCGCGCGCCACCGGCGTCCGCGCCGGCGCGGCCCTATGGGGTTATGCCAGCCCCGAGGCGCTCGCCCATCTCGATCCCGACATCGCCTTTGCCGGCCCGCAGGCGGTGGTCGACCACCTCATCTCAGCCAAGGTGGATCGCTAGCCATAGTGTCGGCGTAGCGGTCCGCGTCACCCAATGCCGCGTGCCGCCGGGGATCAGCAGATGATCGCCCGGCGCCAGAGCTGCTTCCGCCTGCCCCTCCAGGCGGATCGCTGCGCTGCCCTGAAGCACCACCACCCATTCGTCGGCATCCTGCACGAAGGGCTGGTCCTCGGGCGTCGCCTGCCCGCCCGACACGATCCGTTCGATCCGCACCCCCGGCCGGTCGAGCAGCGCGGTGAATACCTCGCCGGCCGCGGTGGAAGGCAGAGGAGCGAACAGGTTGGCAATCTCGGGCAGGCGCATCTGTTTCCTCTCAACCCCTTCCCCGTCGCCGGGGAGGATAGACTTGCACCGCGCAGCCGAAAGGGCAAAGGCACCCGCATGTCCACGCCCCGTTTCGACTTCACCATCCACGCCACTGACGGCAAGGCGCGCACCGGCACGATCGCGATGCAGCGCGGCGAAATCCGCACCCCCGCCTTCATGCCCGTCGGCACCGCCGCCACGGTCAAGGCAATGAAGCCGCAGGACGTGCGTGCGTCGGGCGCCGACATCCTGCTCGGCAACACCTATCACCTCATGCTCCGGCCCAGCGCCGAGCGTGTCGACCGGCTCGGCGGGCTGCACAAATTCATGGGCTGGGACCGCCCGATCCTCACCGACAGCGGCGGCTATCAGGTGATGAGCCTGTCCGAACTGACCAAGCGCAGCGAGGAAGGCATCGTCTTCAAGTCGCACCTCGACGGCACGCGCCACATGCTCAGCCCCGAGCGGTCGATGGAGATCCAGCGCCTGCTCGGCTCCAACATCGTCATGGCGTTCGACGAGCTGGTCCCCACGACCTCGACCCGCGAGGTGCAGGCCGCGGCGATGGAACGCTCGATGCGCTGGGCGAAGCGCTCGCGCGACGGTTTCGACGCCGGCGGCGAACACGCCGAAAGCAATGCCCTGTTCGGCATCCAGCAGGGCGCGCTCGACGAGGGGCTCCGCAAGGCCAGCGCCGACGCGCTGCTCGACATCGGATTCGACGGATATGCGGTGGGCGGTCTTGCCGTTGGCGAGGGGCAGGAGGCGATGTTCGGTTGCCTCGACTATGCCCCCGGCCAGCTCGATCCCGCCAAGCCGCGCTACCTGATGGGTGTCGGCAAGCCCGACGATATCGTGGGGGCCGTGGAGCGCGGCATCGACATGTTCGACTGCGTCCTCCCGACGCGCTCGGGCCGCACCGGTCAGGCGTTCACGCGCCAGGGGCCGATCAACATCCGCAACGCCAAGTTCGCCGAGGATCAGGGGCCGCTCGACCCCGCCTGCGCCTGCCCGACCTGCGGCACCTTCACCCGCGCCTATGTCCATCACCTCGTCCGCGCGGGCGAGATCCTCGGCGCGATGCTGATGACCGAGCATAATCTCTGCTTCTACCAGGCGCTGATGGCCGATCTGCGCGCCGCGATCGCGGGGGGTCGCCTCACCGCCTTCGCGAATGATTTCCGTGCTACCTATTATGGCAAAGGCTGATTGCGCCGCTGGCCCGGGAGTCTTACTCCTGTGCTACAGAGGAGTATCCAGTGACCGACAAGACCGAAGACGCCGTTGAGAATCGGGACGAAATCGCCAACGAGATCACGGCTGCGGCGCGTGCCGCACGCGAGACCGCCGAGCGCGCTCATGGCACGCGCAAGCCAGGCGAAGGCAAGAAGTGGCCGCTTGGAAAAATCGGTATCGGCATCGGTTCCGCCGCCCTCGCCGCCGCGGTGATCTACGCCGCGCGCAGCCGCAAGAAAGACTGACCTTCCTCCATCATCCGGAGACCCGAATGCGCCTGACCCGCACCGCGCTGTACCTGAGCGCCGCCTTGCTTCCCTTCGCCGCCCATGCGCAGGACGCCGCCCCGGCCCCCGCGAAGGAAATCAAGGTCGCGCCGCTTGCCTATACCGAGCGCACCCTGTCCAACGGGCTCAAGGTCTACGCGATCCGTGACACCTCGACCGCCAACGTCTCGGTCCAGGTCTGGTACGATGTCGGCAGCAAGGACGATCCCGCGGGCAAGTCGGGCTTCGCGCACATGTTCGAACATCTGATGTTCAAGGGCACGAAGAACCTGGTCGACGAGCAGATGGACCGGCTGACCGAGGATGTCGGCGGCTACAACAACGCCTCGACCAACTCGGACTACACCAATTATTTCGAGGTGGTCCCCGCAAACCACCTCGAACGCCTGCTGTTCGCCGAGGGTGACCGCATGGCCAGCCTTGTCGTCAGCGAGAAGGTGTTCGCGTCCGAACGCGACGTGGTGAAGGAGGAGCTGCGCAACCGCGTCCTCGCCTCGCCCTATGGCAAGCTCTTCTACCTCTATTTCCCGAACATCTCCTATTCGACCCACCCCTATGCCCGTCCCGGCATCGGCAGCATCGAGGATCTGGATGCCGCGACGATCGGCGACATCCGCGCCTTCCACGCGACCTATTACCGCCCGGACAACGCCGTGCTGGTGGTCGCGGGTAATTTCGATCCGGCTCAGCTGGACAAATGGGTAGACAAATACTTCGCCGGAATCGCCAGGCCCAACCGTCCGATCCCGCGCGTCACCGTCGCCGAGCCGCCGCGTACCGCGCCGACGCGCCAGACCGTCTATGAGGCGAACACGCCGCTCCCCGCGGTGCTGCTGAGCTATCAGCTTCCGCCCGACAATGACCCCGACACTCCGGCGCTCACCGTGCTCGACGGCATCCTTTCGGGCGGCGAGAATTCGCGGCTCTATCGCAACCTCGTCTATCGCGATCAGCTCGCCGCACAGGCGGACACCTTCCTCGACACGCGCCAGGCGACCGGATCCTACGCGATGTACGCGATCCTCGCCGGCGGCAAATCGGCAGAGGAAGGCGAGAAGGCGATGCGACGCGAGATCGCCGAGCTGCGCGACAAGCCGGTGAGCGACGCCGAGTTGTCAGAGGCCAAGAACGAGATCCTCACCGCCTCGCTCAAGAGCCGCGAGACCGCCGAGGGCAAGGCCTCGACCCTCGCCGCCTCGATCATCGTCAGCCGCGATCCCAAGGCGGCGGACGAGCAACTCGCCGCGATCGGGCGCGTCACCGCCGCCGATGTCCAGCGCGTCGCGCGCAAATATCTCGGCGACAACCAGTCCGCGGCGTTGATCTACCTGCCAGATGCGATGGCCAAGGGCGCGAAGGGCGACACCATCGCCGTCGCATCGACGGTCAAGGTCGCCCCGCTGGTGGTACCGAGCGACGTCGTCATCCACACCCAGGCGGCCGAGGGGCAGCGCGTCGCCGTCCCCGCCCCCGGCGCTGCGGTCTCGCCGATCATCCCCCGGGCGGTCGAAACCAGGCTCGCCAATGGCCTGCGTGTCATCGTGGTCGAGAAGCGCGACCTGCCGATCGTCACCGCCACCGTCGTCGCCCCGACAGGCGGCGGAAGCGATCCGGACGGCAAGGCCGGCACTGCCGCGCTCGCCGCCGACCTGTTGACCAAGGGCACCGCCACCCGCTCGGCCGAGCAGATCGCGCAGCAGGTCGAATCGCTCGGCGGCTCGATCGGCGCCGGCGCCGATTGGGACGCGGCCTTCGCCACCGTGACGGTCAAGGCCGATCAGGTCGCCCCCGCGCTCGCCATTCTCGCCGACGTCGCGCGCAACCCCGCCTTCGCGCAGGCCGAGATCGACCGCGCGCGCAAGCAGTCGCTCGACGGCGTCGCGGTCCAGCTAAAGGATCCCGGCGCGCTGTCGGGCATCGTCGCCAGCCGCGCGGTGTTCGGAGAGCAGGCCTATGGCAACATGCTGTCGGGCACGGTGACCTCGCTGCCGAAGATCACGCGCGACGATATCGCCAGCGCCTATCGCAACGCCTGGATTCCATCTCAGGCGGCGTTGGTGGTGGTCGGAGACATCGCGCGGAAGGACGCTACCGCCCTCGCACAGAAACTGTTCGGCGACTGGAAGACCGGTGTTCACGACGGCGTTCCGGCCGGGGATAGCGCGCGCGCTGCCCCGCGCGTGATCGTGGTCGACATGCCGGGCGCGGGCCAGGCCGGCGTCGTCATCGCCCGTCCGGGCATCGCGCGCGCCGACAAGGATTTCTACGCGGCACAGGTCGCCAATGCCACGCTCGGCGTCGGCTTCACCTCGCGCCTCAACCGGGAAATCCGCATCAAGCGCGGCCTCGCCTATGGCGCGGGCAGCAGCGTCGATACGCGCCGCGAACCCGGCATCGTCACCGCCTCGACCCAGACCAAGAACCCCTCGGCGCCCGAGGTGGTCTCGCTGATCGCGGCGGAGATGAAGAAGCTCGGCGAAGCGCCCGTCCCCGCTGCGGAGCTGGATTCGCGGAAAGCGGTGCTGGTCGGCAGCTTCGGCCGCCGGATCGAGCGGACCGACGGCATCGCCGGCGCGCTCGCCGACTATGTCGCGGAGGGCGTCCCGCTCGACACGCTGTCGACCTACATCCCCTCGATCCAGGGCGTCGATCCGGCCAAGGTCCAGGCCGCGGCGAAGAAGATACTCGATCCGGCGGGTGCCAGCATCATCGTGGTCGGCGACGCCAAGCTGTTCGTGGACGAGCTGCGCAAGGCCCACCCGAACCTCGAGGTGATCCCGGCAGCGTCGCTCAACCTCGACAGTGCAACGCTGAAATGAGCAACAGCAGACGGCCCCGCCTGATGAGGCGGGGCCGTCCGCTCCAATACTTACCTTAACCACCAACCGTATCACCGCGGGACGCCGCGAAATGCGGGGGCGAAAATTCACCTGTTCCGCGCTATGGGGCGGCCGGACGAGGCCTTTGCCTCGCATGGGAACCAGCGTGCTGCGGCGATTCACACGGGTACAGCTTCGGGGCATCGTGGCGGCACTGCTGGTGTCGCTGATTGGTGCCGGCGTGTCCGCGCACGCCGGCTTCTCCGCGCTGAGCGCCGGCGACGCCCGCGTGGTCGGCCCGGTGCCCACCGGCTATGAGGCCGACGACCATTTCCCCGGCGCCGCTTACTATCAGCTCGCCAGTGACGAGGCCGCCGCGCCCGCAGCGGGCGTGACCGGCACCGTCGCGCTGCCGGACGGCCCGGTTCCCGAAAACGCAGTGGTCGATCCCACGCTGCGCCCTGCGACGCCGTTCGTGATGCGCGGCACGCCGCAGGACAAGGCGCGTGCGCTCGAATGCCTCACCACCGCCATCTATTACGAGGCCGCGAACGAGCCGGATGACGGCCAGCGCGCCGTCGCGCAGGTGATCCTCAACCGCGTCCGCCATCCCACCTTCCCCGCCACGGTGTGCGGGGTGATCTATCAGGGTTCCGAAAAGGCCGGCTGCCAGTTCAGCTATGCCTGCGACGGCGCGATGGCGCGCCGCCCCTCCAGCACCGCGTGGCTGCGCGCGTCGCGTGTCGCCGCCGCCGCGCTGGCGGGATCGGTGTTCGCACCGGTCGGTATGGCGACTCATTATCACACCTATGCCGTCACCCCGTCGTGGAACCGCAGCCTGGTGATGACCGGCGTGTTCGGCGCCCACTTCTTCCACCGTTGGAAGGGTTATTGGGGCACCGGCGCGGCGTTCAAGCAGGTCTATAGCGGCGGCGAACCCTATCCCGGTCCGCACCCGCGCGCCGTCACCGCAGCCGAGGTCGCAGCGGCCGCCGCTGCCATTACGACGGTACCGATGCCGGCGATGCCTGGCGCCGCCACCGCTCCCGCCGCCCAGCCACGCCCGGTGCCGGTCCAGCAGGAATATGCCCGCAGCGGCGATGTGCGCCCCGAATATTCGGCGGCGCCCGAGTCGCAGGTCCTCGACAAATGGAAGGACAGCGGCCAGCCGCTGCGCTGACCCTCTCACCGTTCGTGTCGAGCGAAATACCAGAACGGCCCCCGCCCGTAAGGCGGAGGCCATCATGCGCGTCATCCGTTCAAAGGCTCAGCGGCGATAGCCACGGTCCCAGTCACGGCGTTCCCAGCGGATCTTGCGCGCCAGTGCGTCGAAACGGCGGTCCAGATCGCGGCGCTCCGCCATCGTCAGGCCCGGGGCCGATCGGCGATAGCGATGTTCGAGGTTGGCGATCCCGCGGAACTCCGACCGCAGCCGTGCGGCCTCACGCCGGTCGAGCTGGCCCGAACGCACGCCGCGGTCGATCCGCTGGTCGAGCTGCGCCTGACGCTGGTTGATGCCCCACCAGCCCTGCTGGGCCGACGCGGCGGGAATGGTCGTCGCGGCGATGCCAAGGCCGGCGATCAGGATTGCGATCTTCTTCATCTCTGCTCTCCTCACTCAAAAACAGGACCGCTCCTCTGCGGTCGAATGTCGTTGTCCACCCCGCCTGTCGCAGCGATTTCACCAAAGTCGTGCTTTTGTGTCGCCGATTGTCGCAACCGCGCGGGGTTCGTTCATCTTCACCGAACGCTTCATCGGCACGCGATTGTGTGTTATCTGAACAAGACACCTTGTCAGACCCTTGGAAAGGAACCATCTTCAAGCCATGCTGAACCTGGTCTCTATCGTCGTCGGCGTCATTACCCTTCCGGTGATGCTGCTCGGTCTCATCCCGTTCCTGGGCTCGCTCAACTATCTGGTGATCCCGCTCGCGGTGCTCGGCGCAGCGCTGGGCGCGCTGTCGGATTCGAACACCGGCCGCAATCTCAACCTGATCGTGCTGCTGGTCGGCTTCGTCCGGCTGTGGCTTGGCGGGTTCATTTTCTGAACCATTTCCGCCTCTCCTGACCTTGCCTCAACGGGCGGGGTCAGGATCGGTTGTGCGATTCGTCGGCGTCTACAGCCGCTTGGCACCCGGATAGGCGAACAGCAGGTCGCTGTCGTCGGAAGCGGTGAGCACCGCGCTTCCGGTGACGGTGAGGCATTCGCCCGCCTGCCACGCGGCGCCGCCGATCGTGCCCGCGCCGCGCACCGGCACCAGCCAGCCCGTCACGCCGTCAGGCATCCGCAGCGCGCGATCGCCGCCGGTCCAGCGCTCCACCACGAACTTGGGACCCTCGACCAGGATCGTCCGTCCCAGCTCGACCTCGCCCGGCACCGGCGCATCGGTGAACGGCACCGCATCGGCAACCGCGACCCCATCCTCCAGATGCAGTTCGCGCGGGCGGCCATAGTCATAGAGGCGGTAGGTCGTCTCGCTGTTCTGCTGGATCTCGATCAGCGTGATCCCCGCACCGATCGCGTGGATCGTCCGCGACGGGGCGTAGATGAAGTCTCCGGCCTTGACCGGCCTCCAGTCGAGCAGGTCCTCGATCGATCCGTCCAGCGCCGCCGCGCGCAACGTATCGGCATCGACCGGCTCATGCGTGCCCAGCGCGATCGTCGAATCGGGCTCGGCCGCCAGGATCACCCAGCATTCGTCCTTGCCCCGCGGCAGGCCGCGCGCGTGTGCCTGCGCATCGTCGGGGTGCACCTGCACCGACAGTTTCTCGCTGGTGAAGAGATATTTGATCAGCAGCTCCGGCGCGCTGTCGCCCGGCGTCTGGAACCAGATCTCGCCCACCGGATCGCCATCGCGCGCGGGATCGGCAAAGCCCGGCCACAGCCGGTGCCGTCCCCATGGTTTCTCCACCCGGTGCATGGCCAGAAGCGTCGCTGACATCCCGCCTCCATGCGGGATTCGACACGGGCAGGCAACGCGCGCGTGGCGGGAAAACCGAGGGACGGCAGAGGGATCGCGCTCTTCGATACAGGCGCGCACGCCGAACGGTGGGCGCGAAACGATCAGCCGCGGCGCGGTGCTTGATCCGTTCGCAACGTGCTGCAAGCTGGATGTGCGCCGGCCCTGGTTTCCATTCCGTGCCGGGTTCGTCATCATATAGCGCACGCTCGCACGACCTGCCTGATCCGCCAACATGGATCGGCGTATCGTTGCGAGCGGAGCGGAACCCTCTCTTCAAGGGCAAGTTCTAGGATCGTGTTTCGAGATTCGGTAACCAGACGAAAAAGCTTGGCCCAGTTGCTCGGCGGTGCGCTGTCGCTCCTGCCCGGAGGGAGCGCGTCCGCCAGCGCGGCGGGCGCGGAAGTCACGATCGGGCTCTGGGCCGAGTTCGGCAGGATCGCGGTCCCGGACAATGTCCGGCGCGTTCAAAGCGCCGGTTTCGCACGGCCGGGCCATGGCGCCGCCAGCTATATCCGGGACCCCGACCAGCGCGCGCCGGGTGGGCCGAGCGCCTATCGCAAGCGCGACGCGAAGGGCATCTGGTTCCGGCTCGCGGCCGATCAGGCTCTGTCCCTTGCGATGTTCGGGGGCGATGCCGAGCTGCCGGACAATGCCCCCGCCTTTGCCGCGGCGATCGCTTTCGGGGTCTTTCCGGTCCGTATCGAGCCGCGCAATCGCCCCTACCGCTTTGTCCCCGCGGGCAATGGCCCGTCCCATTCGCTATTGCTCCCCAGCGGGGCCAGCTTCGACGCGCGCGGCGCCGAGCTCCATTTCGATGCCACAGGGCTGACGGGCGACCGCTTTGCCTTCTGGATTGCCGACAACAGCCGCAAGATGGCCTGGATCGGCGGAAAGATGACCATGGCGCCGACGGGCGCCACCTATTGGATCGGCGGCGGTGCGGGTGCGGCGCATATCCGCATCGAGCAGGTCGTGGACAGCACGCGCGGCGCGGTGTTCACCGCGACCCCGATCGCGAGCGGAACCGCCGCCGCGATCAAATCCGTCGACACGGCAAAGTCCATGTTCGCCGTCACCGCTCATGGCCTGAAGGCCGGCGAGCTGATCAGCCTCTACCGCGCCGACGGCCAGAATAATCTCTATGTCGGGCTCGACACGCACCGCGATTATTATGCGATCCCGAAGGGCGCCGACCTGTTTCAGGTTGCCGAAACCGAGGCGCTTGCGCGCGCCGGCACATATGTCCGCTTCCACGCACGCGATGGAAGGCCGCCCGATCGCATCCGCAAGGGGCTGATCGCCGCCGACCTGCTGGAAATCGACGGCTATCGCTGCGAAGGCAGCGGTTGCGGGCCGCATATCTTCGGCATGTGGCGCCGGGTCCATGTCTCCCGGCTCTCCGGTTACACCACCAGCGTTCAGCTGCTGCAGTTCGAGCGGCCGGGCGGCGGCAACTGGCTGACCTGGGGGCACCCTATCTCCGCCGTCGCGGAGGACATCTCCGTCGAGGCGTCCGGGCTTGGCGGCATCGAGGCGACCCACGTCCACGAAGCCGTTTTCCGCCGCGTCCGCATCAGGAACGCCAACCGGCGGATCGACGGCACCTTGATCGGCTACAAGCCGGAGAACCCCGCCGAGCAGGTCGCTTACGCCGGCGTCAGCATCGGCGCACGCACGCGCAAGCTCTTGCTTGAGGATGTCGAGGTAACCGGGAGCAGCGCGCTGTCGAACAATGGCGCGCGTGCCCGCTGGCGCGCGCCGCAATCCGTCGCCGGGATCATGCTGCACAACCCGTCAGGGGATATCACGCTCACCCGGATCACCGGCGTGCAGAACAGTCAATGCGATGTCGCAATCGTGCAGTCGAGCGGCGACGGATACACCAACCGGATCAGACCGGCCGATCGCATTACGCTCCGCCAATGCCGTCTGCGCTCCGCCACGCCGGTCACGGCCAGTCCACCGCACGCATTGCCGCCAATCCATGCCGAGGACGTGACCGACGCCTCAGGCCGGCAGCTTGGCCCGGCCAGATCGCCGGCATTCCTTCGTGGAGAGGTGCCAGGGACCAACGCGAAGCTTGTCGAGTGGCTTCGTTTCGCGGCGATCAGCGCGGACGCGGCGGACAACCGGTACGGTGCCGGCTGTACGCGGTACCGTGGCGATCCCGACCGCTTCGCGCACGCCTCGCTTCCGCTTGGCGGCACAGCGCCCGCCAACGGGTTCATTCACCTGTATGTCGCGGTCAAGTTCAACCGGGGGAAGTACACGGCCCCGCCGACCTTCGTCGCGAGCTGGGACGGCAACCCGGATGAGATCTATCCCTTTCAGGGCGTGACCATCGGAGAGTTCGAGCTCGATACATGGATCATGGCCCGAACGGTCGTCCCGGCGCGCGCGGCCAGGGAGAGGCTTCGGCTATACCCGCATTATGCTCAGAACGCGCCGGTCGTCGCGGACCCGGACTGGTACATGAAGTTCGGCGGGATCTGGGCGCTGCCATCCGCCAGCTTCTTCGCGCCTTTGCCGCAGGACTCCCCGCCAGCCGGGCTTTGACCGCCACGGCCTGGCCCGAAGGGTACGGCTCTAGCGCGGGCCGTCGAGAAGGACTCGCGCAAATTCGCGCACCGCAGGCCCGATATCGTCGCGAGCCAGCGCCAGCGCCAGGTTCGCCTGGATATACCCAGCCTTGTCGCCGCAATCGTAGCGCTGGCCATCAAAGGTGCATCCGTGGAAGGGCTGCCGTCCGATCAGTTGCGCCATCGCGTCCGTCAACTGGATCTCGCCACCGGCGCCTTTGACGGGATTGTCGAGGATACGCATCACGTCGGGCTGAAGGATATAGCGGCCGGGAATCATCAGATTGGAAGGAGCAGTGCCCGCCTTGGGCTTCTCGACCAGCGCGGTAACCTCGGTCAGGCTGCCATCGCGGGCGCCCGGCGTGATGATCCCGTATTTGTCGGTCTCGCTGTCCGCTACCTCCAGCGCGCCGATGACGTTGCCGCCGACCTTCTCATAAGCCGACACCATCTGCTTGAGGAAGCCGGGCGTGCCGACCATCAGCTCGTCGGGCAGCAGGACGGCAAACGGCTCGTCGCCGACGATCTCGCGCGCGCACCACACGGCGTGCCCCAGGCCCAGCGGCTCCTGCTGGCGGACATAGACCGGTGAGCCGGGCTTCTGGCGGATCCCGTCGATCAGCGTGAGGCTCTTGCCACGCGCCTTCATCGTCGCCTCGAGCTCGTAGGAGATGTCGAAATGGTCCTCGAGCGCGCCCTTGCCGCGGCCGGTGACGAAGATGATCTGCTCGATCCCGGCCTCCAACGCCTCCTCGACGGCATATTGGATGAGCGGCTTGTCGACGACCGTGAGCATTTCCTTCGGCATCGCCTTTGTCGCCGGCAGGAAACGCGTGCCAAGGCCGGCAACGGGGAAAACGGCCTTGCGGACCGGCTTGATCGTCATCGTTCGGAAACCCTTTCCTGCGGCGAAATAGCCTAAACCAAATGTAGAGCAAGGCTTGTCTTATTCTTGTAAGCCGCCAGGAAACCGGGACGGAGTGATTGATTGATGGCAGACTTGGTCGGACGGCGCATCCTGGTGACAGGGTCGGCGGGCTTTATCGGATTCCACACGGCCAGCCTGCTTCTGCAATCCGGCGCGACCGTCTTGGGCATCGATAATTTCACGCCCTATTATGACGTGTCGCTCAAGGAGGGTCGCAACGCGATCCTCGCCAACCACCCCGGCTTCGCGCTCGCCCGCCTGTCGATCGAGGATGCCGGCGCGTTGGGTGAAGCGTGGCGCGATTTCGCGCCGGACGCGGTGATCCACCTCGCCGCCCAGGCGGGGGTGCGCTACTCGATCGAGCATCCGGCGGAATATGTCGGCACCAACGTGACGGGCAGTTTCAACCTGCTCGAGCTGGCGCGGCACAATCCGGTGCGGCACTTCCTCGCCGCCTCGACCAGTTCGGTCTATGGTGCGAACACCGACATGCCGTTTGCCGAGACGCAGCGGACGCAGACGCCGATGAGCCTCTATGCCGCGACCAAGGGCGCAACCGAGCTGATCGGGCACAGCTATGCGCATCTCTATGGCATCCCGCTGACCTTCTTCCGCTTCTTCACCGTCTATGGCCCCTGGGGACGCCCCGACATGGCGCTGTTCAAGTTCATGAAGGCGATGACCGCGGGCGAAGCGATCGACGTCTATGGCCATGGGCAGATGACGCGCGACTTCACCTATGTCGACGACCTGGTGGCGGCGCTGGTCGCGCTGATCGACGCGGTCCCGGGAAGCGCGCCGGTCTCGGCCGCGGATAGCCTTTCGCCGGTGGCGCCGTTCCGCGCCGTCAATATCGGCGGGGGCAGCCCGGTGCCGCTGATGGACTATATCGCCGCGCTGGAAGCGGCGATGGGCGCGGAGGCGAAGAAGGCCTTCCTCCCCATGCAGGCAGGCGATGTACCCGCGACCCACGCCTCGGCCGATCTGCTGCGCGCGCTGGTCGGCTTCGTGCCGGAGACGCCGGTGCGCGAGGGTGTGAAAGCCTTCGTCGACTGGTATCGCGACTATTATGGTTGAGTGCGGTACCGGCCCGCTCCCCCACCCGGCCACCCAGCGGTAGCATGATATGGGTGGCCGGGTGGGGGAGCGGGCCGGTACCGTTTCCCAGGCAGACCCCGTGACGGGTCTTTAACGCGGCGGCGATATAGGGCGTACATGAACAAGAAAGTCCTCGCGATCTTCGGCACGCGGCCGGAGGCGATCAAATTCTTCCCCGTGGTAAGGGCGCTGGCGCAGGTACCGGGCCTCACCGTGCGGACCTGCGTCACCGCGCAGCACCGCGGGCTGCTCGATCAGGTGCTGACGATCGCGGGGCTGGTGCCGGACATCGACCTTGACCTCATGGAGCCGGGCCAGTCGCTCGACCGGCTGACCGCACGGCTGCTGACCGCACTGGGCGAGGTGATGGACGCGGAGAAGCCCGATCGCGTGCTGGTGCAGGGCGACACCGCGACCGCGATGGTCGGCGCGCTCGCGGCCTATTACCGCAAGGTGCCGGTGGGGCATGTCGAGGCCGGGTTGCGCTCGGGCGACATCTGGCAGCCCTGGCCCGAGGAGGTGAACCGCCGCATCGTCGCGCCGATCGCCGACCAGCATTTCGCCCCCACCGAAACCGCAGCGGACGCGCTCAGGCGCGAGAATATCGATCCGGCCACGATCCATGTGACGGGCAACACGGTGATCGACGCGCTGCTCGCCACGCGCGAACGGATCGCGGCGGAGCCCGAACTGGCGGCGCAGCTCGATCCGGTCGCGAAGCGCTTCGCGGGGAAGCGGCTGGTGCTCGTCACCACCCATCGGCGCGAGAATTTCGGCGGCGGGATGGAATCGATCGCCCGGGCCATCGCCCGGATCGCCGACCGGCCCGACACGGCGATCCTGTTCCCGATGCACCCCAACCCCAATGTCGTGTCGGTGATGGACGCCGTGCTGGGTGAACGCGCCAATGTCGCCCGGATCGAGCCGCTCGATTATCCCAATTTCATCCGCGCGCTCGACCTGTGCGAAGTGGTACTGACCGACTCTGGCGGCGTGCAGGAAGAAGCGCCGGCGCTGGGCAAGCCGGTGCTGGTGATGCGCGAGACGACGGAACGGCCTGAGGGGGTCGCGGCGGGCACCGCAAAGCTCGTCGGGACCGATGCGGATTGTATCGTTTCCGAAATCTCAACCCTGTTGGATAACAAGGACGCCTATCAGGCCATGGCGCGCGCCCACAATCCGTTCGGTGACGGTCATGCCTCGGCAAGGATTGCAAAGGTTGTCGCACATGGATTCGGGCTCTGAACTCAACGTCGCCGTTCTCGGGCTCGGCTATATCGGCCTTCCCACCGCCGCGGTAATCGCGCGCACCGGTGCGAAGGTGCTGGGCATCGACGTGCATCAGCACGTCGTCGACACGATCAACGCGGGCAAGGTGCATATCGAGGAAGTCGATCTCGACGGCCTCGTCTCCGGCGTGATCGCGCGCGGTACGCTCCGCGCCTCAACGGTGATCGAGCCGTCCGACGTGTTCCTGATCGCGGTACCGACCCCGTTCGGCGAGAATCATGCACCCGATATCGGCTACGTCCTTCAGGCCGCGACCAGCGTTGCCGGCGTGCTCAAGGCCGGCGACACCGTCATCCTCGAATCGACCTCACCCGTCGGCACTACCGAAAAGGTCGCCGACCTGATCCACCAGCTCCGCCCCGACCTCCGGATTCCCGGCCACTGCAGCGGCATCGCCGATGTCGCGATCGCCTATTGTCCCGAACGCGTGCTGCCCGGCCGCATCCTGGTCGAGCTGATCGACAATGACCGCGTGGTCGGCGGGGTGACCCCGCGTTGTGCGCGCAAGGCGCTGCAATTCTATCGCCGCTTCGTGCGCGGTGCCTGTGTCACCACCAGCGCGCGCGCCGCGGAGATGACCAAGCTGACCGAGAATGCGTTCCGCGACGTCAACATCGCCTTCGCCAACGAATTGTCGGTGGTCGCCGACGGCATGGGCATCGACGTCTGGGAGGTGATCCGCCTCGCCAACCGGCACCCGCGCGTCAACATCCTCTCCCCCGGCCCCGGTGTCGGCGGCCATTGCATCGCCGTCGATCCCTGGTTCCTGGTCGCCGCGGATCGCGACAATACACCGCTGATCCGCACCGCGCGCGAAGTGAATGACGGCAAGGTCGGCTATACGGTCGGCCGTGCGGACGCATTGATCGCGGCGCTGCCCGACGCGCCGGTCGCGTGCCTGGGCCTCGCCTTCAAGGCGAATATCGATGATTTCCGCGAAAGCCCTGCCCTGCACGTCGCCGAAGCGCTGGCGGCGCGGCACGGGTCGCGCATCCGCATCGTCGAGCCCTATGCCCGCGCGCTGCCCGAGACGCTGGCGAAGGCAGGCGCGACGCTGATCGACATCGATACCGCGCTGGAGACCTGCCCGATCCTGATCGTGCTGGTCGACCATGACGTGTTCAAATCGGTTCCGCTGGCCGAGCGCAGCGAAAAGCTGGTGTACGATACGCGCGGGATCTGGCCGGATCAGCCGGCGCCTGCCGCGCCCGCCTCGGCGCTCCGCATGGCGGGCTGAGTTACTCCGACCTGCGCTGCGGCGTCTGTGCGGCGCGGTTGGATTTGCCGAACGACTCCAGCACCTCTTCCTGCGCCGGTGCCGAACGCTCGATCCGCCGCGATATCCGGGAGTTGATCCGGGTCGGCAGCCGGCTCTCGATACGGCGGGTCAGGCGGGCATTCGGCCCTGCCTGCTCGCCCTCCTTGCGCTGCCCGACCTTGCCGACGGGCGAGGTACCCGAACTCTGCGCCAGCGCGGCCGGCGGCACGGAAGCGACGAGCAGCAGAGCCGCCGACAGACGCAGTGCCCGGCGACGGTTCGCTTCGAAGGAGAAGGCTGCGCGCAACATGTCAGCGCCCCGGGACCAGGCGGGCATATTCGACGGTGCCATCAAAGCCTCCGCTCCCCTCGCTGGGTTGCGCGTACAGGGCAACATATTGCGCCGGGCAATTGGCCGGCACGTCTACCCTGGCCCGGAATATTCCTTCCGAACCGGTCGAAGCCGCGGGCAGCGTGATCTTGGCCAGAACCTGGCCGTCGATGCAGCTGATCTGCCAGTATAGCTGCGAGAGGTCGGAATGGCTGGCCAATGTCAGCTTGCTGTCAAAGCGATAGCTCCCGTGCGGAAGCAGCCCCATCTGCCGGGCGACGAGGCCATAGGAGATGCTTCCGCCCGACACGGAAAGCACATTGCCAGTGTCGCCGCGTTCGATCGCAGCCGAGATTCCGTTGTCCTGGAACAACTGCCAGTCGAACAGCGACGGACTTGGCGGTGCCGCGGCGAAACGCTCGTCGCGCGTGCGATCCCGTTTGGCGTCGGGATTCGATGCCAGATACAGCGTCCAGGCCTCGTCGAACGCCCGCTTTCCGACAAGGGTGGAGATCGTCATCGCCGGGGCCGCATCCGGGATCGAGACGCCTGCCCGTTTCAGCTGCTGAAGCAGGCCGGCCATCGCGCGCGGGTTCGAACTCTTCTGCGCTGCGAAATAGATGAAAGGCTCACCCCAGGCCGGCTTGGTGCGCAGGATATCGACCAGCGCAGGTGCGATCTGCGGGTCAGCCGAAGCCTCGGTCAGAACCGGGAACAGGATCTCGCGCGAACGGTCGGATGCGCGCAGCGAGACGTCATAGTGGCGCAGCGCCCCCTGATAATCGTTCCGGGCCACCGCATCCTCGATCCCCCAGAACTGAGTCTGGAGTTCGCGGCGTGAAAGCCGTTCCGCCAGGCCGAAATACTCCCGCGCCTTCGGCGTCTGGCCGCGAATCTGGGCGATGGTCCCCAATGCGACCACGGCGTCGAGGGACAGGCCCTCCTCGCGCAGCGCCTGTGTTGCGCGTGTCTCCAGCGTGGCGAGCAACGGACGGTCCAGCCTTGGCGGGATCGAAACGCGCGCGCTCTGCGCCGCCGCCCGGCCATTCCAGGGTGCGATCCGATAGGCGTCGGGATTGGCGCGTATGCCGCGCGTCCGGACCAGCGCGTCTGCCGCGGCCAGATAGGCCAGGGTCAGCGCGGCGACGGCGAGCACGCCATAGCCGGCCACCCGCGTCAGTGTTCGCGTTCCCGAATCTCCCATCGCCCTCATCTCACCGCTCAGGCTTCTGCACTCTCATCCTGTCCGTAACCATAACCATAGCCGTAGTTCGACCGGCGCGGCTTGAACTTGGTCAAGATGCCGCCGACGATATGGGCATTGGCAAGGCGCATGCGGCCGATGGCGGTCTTGACCAGGCTCAAGCGGCTGCCCTGCGATTCAATGACATAGACCACCGCCTCGACATGGCTGCCGATCAACGGCGCGTCGGCCAGCCCCATGACCGGCGGGGAATCGATGACGACATGGTCGAACTTCTCGAGCAGCGCCTCGACAAGCGACGACATCCGCTTGCCCGCGAGCAGTTCCGCAGCGTTCGGCGGCGGCGGGCCGGCGGACATGGTCGCGATCTCGAAGCCGTTCGCCCAGTCGATCAGGCCGTCGACATTCTCCGACCCGGCAAGATAGTTGCTGAGCCCGCGATCGTTCTTCGCGTTGACCAGCGCATGGACCGATGGCGAACGCATGTCGCCATCGACCAGGATCGTCCGCCTGCCCGCACGCGACAACGCTGTGGCGAGCGACAGGGCGCTGGTCGACTTGCCTTCACCCGGCCGGCTCGACGTGACCGACAGCGATCGCGGCACGCCATGTTCGGTGGTGAAGCCAAGATTGGTGAAGATGGTGAGATAGGCGTCGAAGAATGCCGATTTGCGATCGGACAGTTCGTCGAGCGTATCCCCCTGCTTCACCTTCGGCACAGAGCCGAGCACCGCGAGGCCGAAGTGCCGCTCGATCTCTTCCGGATCGAGGATCGATTCGTCGATCTGCTCGAGCAGCAGCGCCGCTGCGACACCGAAGCCGAGCCCAAGAACCAGCGCGGCCAGCAGGTTGAGCATGACCCGCGGGCTGGACGGCTTCTTCGGGATGTCGGCGCGGTCGACGAACGAGATGTTGTTGACGCCAACGCCGCCGGCGACCCCGATCTCCTTGAAGCGGTTCAGCAGCCCGTCATAGAGCGCGCGGTTCGAATCCACTTCCTGCTTGTAGATATTGTACTGGATGCTGCGCCGCTGAACGTCGAGATAGCTCGCCTTCAGCGCTTCGACCTTGGCGCGCAGTTCGTCCTCGCGCGTCTGCGCCTGGCGATAGTCCGTCGTCAGCGAGGCCAGAACACGCCGCTCCTCGCGCGAGATGCTCTGGTCGAGCTCCTCGAGCTGCGACTTGATCGCCCGCGCGCTCGGATATCCCGGCTCGAACTGGGTCATCAGCCGCTCATATTCGGCGGCAAGCTCGGCGCGGCGCTGGCGCAGGCCATTGATGGCGGTGTTGGACAGCGCCTGCGACGATGCACCCGACCGCCCGGCCTGCTGGGAGCGTGCCTCCGCCTGGATGCGGTCGCTTGTCGCATCCGCCAGGGCAACGTTCAGTGCCGCCAGGTCATCCGCGACGATGGAACGCTCCACGCCGCCATTGCCCTGTGCCGGAAGATTGATCAGCCGTTCCGAAGCCGCATAGCCGACCAGCTGTCGCTGCGATTCGTCCAGGCGCTGCTTCAACTGGGCAAGCTGGCGCTGAAGCACTTCGCGGCCATAGGAAGTGGCCTGAACCTTCCGCTCCAGATTGGTGCGGATGAAATTCTCGGCCCAGACATTCGTGACCGTTGCCGAGAATTTCGGGTCGGGGCTGGTGAAGCTCACCCGAACGAGCCGCGACAGGCGAACCGGCTCCACCCCGAGGTGATCGAGCAGAATCTCGCCCGCCAGCCGCTGGCGTTCCGCGCGCCCTGCCGCGGCATAGCGCCCGTCCACGAGCTGAAGCGCAGGAATACGGTCATCCTGCGCGCGAAACATCTCGAAGAATTTGGGATCGTTGACCAGCTTGAGCTCGGACGCGACGCTTTCCGCCAGCGATTGCGAGCGAAGCAGGCCGTACTGGGTCTGGTAGAATTCCTGATCGGCAACGCCGGCTTCGCGCTCCACGCCCTGGAAGTTCGTGACACGATCCGATTCACGCGCGATCTCGATCAGCGCGACCGCCGAATATTTCGGCGTCATCAGCAGCGTGACCACGACACCCAGCAAGATGAAAGCCATCGTGACCGCCGCGATGACGATCCGGCGGCGATACGCGATCTGCAGATACTGCCGGATCACCGGCACGGATTCGTTGCCGCCGGTGGCGGCGTAACCATCAGCCCCCTGCCCCATCGGCGATCGATGGCGGGACGCAACTGACAGATCCTGATTCATATTGTTCGCAAATCCTACTGCAAGATCGCAATGATCGGCGCCGCCAGCAGAGGAGCCAAGGATACGACATCGCGGAAAATCCGGCGCTGCGGTGAATCGCCCACCAGGACAATGTCATTGGCGTAGATCGGCGGGTCGGAATATGCGCCGCGGCGGATCGCCGCGATGTTGTACAGCCCCGCCATGCGCTGGCCGCCGACGGTGCGCAAGATCACGACATCGTCCTGGCGCGCGAACTCGGACAGGCCCTTGGCCGACGCGATCACGCGCATCAGGGTCATCTGGTTGGTCACCGGGTAGAGGCCAGGCTCGGTCACCTGCCCGTCGACGGTCACGACCTGGCTGACCGAATTCTTGATGTTCACGGTGACCTGAGGGTTGCGGACATAGCGCCCGATCAGCGCGCCCTCGATTTCCTTGCCCAGCTCGCCCGCGGTCTTGCCACGGGCATCGACGACGCCGACCAGCGGCATGGCGATGCGGCCGCCCGCATCGACCTGAAGCTCCCGGGTCAGTTCCGGCACGTTGAAGACATCGACCTGGATCGTGTCGAGCGGCCCGATCAGCGCGGGCCGGTCCTCGGCAGTCAGATCGGCGCGGCCGGGCGCGGGCAGATCCGCGCTCTTCACCACGGTCAGGTTCGGGGTCGACGTCAGCTCGGCCCTTCCGGCACAACCCGCAAGACACAAAGCGATGAGCAGCGGACTCAACGTGTTACGCATAGAATTCAGAAGCCCGGCTCTAGAGGATCGGAAAGGCTATAAGAGATGGGGGTAGCTTGGTAAAGCACTCTACGGCCCGTCTGGACCCTCGACCCGGAGCAGAATTCAGCCACCTTGCCGCTTCCTTTCGACGCGCCGCTCACGTGGCCGCCACGCGGGAATCCTGCCCGCGCGAGCCGGGGGTGCACCATATTGCGGCCAGGACGAAGAGGCTCGCCAGGATCGGCGTGCGCAGGGGATAGTCGGTCACGCTGGCGCAGGCGAGAATGACGATGATCGTCACGCCCAGGCGCCCGAGAAGCCGCTCCGGCGACGCACCCGACCGGTTCCGCCATGCCGCCGCCAGGACCAGAATGGCGGCGACCGCGATCAGCAGCATGCCGGGAACACCGGCGGTCAGTGCCACTTCAAGATACTCGTTGTGCGCGTGGTTCGAGTAGGTCGGCCTGAGCAGTTCGAACGGCTCGTGGATCTGGTAGACCTCGACATAGCTGCCGACACCGGAGCCCAGCGGAAGATAGTCGGGAACGACCGGCATGATGCTCGCCCAAAGCTTCGGGCGCAGGTCTTCCGCCACCGATTCAAGCCGGTCGATCGCCAATCCGCGGGCGGCGATCATCGTGATGCCCGCGATCACCGCGGTGACCGCCAACGCTGCGCCGGCCTTGACCAGCAGCGCCACGCGCGGCGACATCCGGCGCAGGATCCTGGCCTCCAGCAGTCCGTAGAAGAGCGTGAACAGGATCGCGATCCCGCCGAGCATCAGGCCCGCACGCGACCCGGTGAGGATCAGCATCGGCACCAGCAGGACCGCGACGGCGACCGCCGTCAGATCGGCGAGCCGCCGGCTGATGCCGGCCGATGGCGCCAGCCGGGCGCCGACCGCCAGCATCGGGAAGACAGCGGCAAGCAGGGCCGCCTGATGGTTGCGATTGCCGAACAATCCGCTCGCATCCAGAACGCCGGTGCGCGTCGAGGAGCCATAGAGCATGATCGGCATCCCGGCGATCTGCAGCAGGCCGACCGCCGCGCTGGCGAAGGTCAGGGCAAGGACGACGTACAGGATCTTGATCCGGTCGCCCGTATCGAGCTGGATCGCCAGCAGCAGCACGGCGATGGGCGTCGCGAGGAAGAACAGGGCGTTGTAGGTCGTGCTCGGGACCAGCGAGATCGGCCGCCAGACGTCGCCGGCCCCGCTCGCCTGATCGATCGCGCGCAGCAGATCGCGGCCCGGCAGCGCTTGCCACAGCGCCGGCGGCAGGGGCACGATATGCGACAGCGTGAGCAACAGGGTCAGCCCGGCCATGACCAGGACCGCACGGTGACTGCGCACGTCCTGCCGCGACAACCGGCTTGCCGCATAGAAAGCGGCGAGCACCGAAACCGACCTCAGGACAAACAGGAACGGCGCCTCGGCACGCGAGCTGCCGCCGAACATGAAGCTCAGGACCAGCAGCACGCAAAGCAGCAGGAAGGGGAGCCGCTCGCGCGCGACCGCACCACGGATCAATGCGGTGACCTTGCTCTCCCTGACCGATTTGGTTGTGCGCATCGGCCCCTCCCCCTCAATCCTCATCCTGCGATCGGACGGGCGAACCCGCCAGGGAAACCCCCGCTTCGAGGGCGACAGAATCGTGTCGCCCGATCGCCGCTTTGCCAATCGCCACTTTGATCGTCTTTTGCATGTTTTGCAGGAAAATTCGCTTCTCAAATCCGGCTGCATGCCGGTGAAGGCGTTCGGGGTCGAAGCGCAGCTCCCCGGATTCGACCTTGCGCACCGCGGCGATCAGGGCATCGACGTCCTGTTCCGCGAAGAACACACCGGTTTCACCGTCGACGATCGTGTCGAGCACGCCGCCGCGGCCATAGGCGACGACCGGCGCACCGGCCGCCATCGCTTCGACCGGAACGATGCCGAAATCCTCGAGCCCCGGAAAGATCAGCCCCTTGCAGCGCTCAAGATGGTCCTTGACCACCGCGAAAGGCTGACGCCCGAGAAGCTGGATCTTGGGCGTGGCCTTCGCGCGAAGCGAAGCCATCATTTCCCCCTCGCCGATCACGACGAGCGGCAGGTCGAGCTGACGAAATGCCTCTACCGCAAGGTCGGCACGCTTGTAGCCGACCAGCTGGCCGAGACAGAGATAGAAGTCGCCACGCTCGCGCCCGGGATCGAATGACGCGACGTCCACCGGCGGCCAGACCACTTCCGCCTCGCGACGGTAGAATTTGGCGATACGCTGCGCGATGAACCGCGAGTTCGCGACGAAGTGATCGACCCGGTCGGCCGCGACGCGATCCCAAATCCGCAACCGGTGCGCGATCCACGGAAACAGCTTGCGGATCAGCCAGCCGGACTCCCGCAGATAGGGAAGATACATGTCCCAGATGTATCGCATCGGCGAATGGCAGTAGCAGATATGGACCGCATCCGGCCGCGTCAGGATGCCCTTGGCCGGGCCGGACTCGCTGCTGATCACCAGATCATAGTCGCTGAAATCCCACTGCTCCATGGCCAGCGGCATCAGCGGCATATATTTCTTGTAGTGCTTCCTGGCCCCGGGGAGCCGCGAGACGAAGGACTGGATGATCTTGCCGCGGAAGGAAGGGCCGAGCGTGCGCCGGACCAGATCCTCGTCGCAGACGTGGATGAACAGATCGGCGTCGGGATAGAGGTCGAACAGGGCAGACACGACCGCCTCGCCGCCCCGGTTGCTCAACCACCAATAATGGACGATCGCGACCTTCACTCGCTCACTCCGTGCCCAGGATTGCGTTCAACGTCGCTTCGGCGCAACGCGCCCAGCTATATTGCGCAGCCCGCTCATAGCCCTTGGCGCGCAGGTCCGCACACAACGCCGGATCGTCGAGCAATGTCTCCACCGCGGCGGCGATCGATTCGATGTCGTCGGGATCGCAGTACCGCGCCGCCTCTCCGCATCGCTCAACGAGCGAGGGGATGGTGCTCGCGATCACCGGGCATCCGCACCCCATCGCCTCCACCGGCGGCAGCGGCGATGCCTCGTAGAAGGACGGGAACAGGAAGCAGTGCGCGGAGCGATAGGCGTCGAGCAGCCTGTCCCAGTCATTGACCTGACCGTGGAAGACGATCCGCTCCCGGATATCAGCGGGGACATCGGCGAGCGACGCGTTCAGCCCGGCGGGCACGCCGCCGATAAAGGCGAACCGCGTTCCCCGTTTGCGCGCCAGCCGGATCGCGACTTCCAGCATCCCCTCGAAGTTCTTCCGCTTGCTCAGCGAGCCGACATAGAGGACCGTCGGCTCCGCCGCAGGCGTGGGCGACTGCGGTTCGATCCCGACCGGAAGCCCGCCATTCTGGATCGCGACGAGGCGATCCCTGGCAAAGGGATAATGCCGCAGGATCGAATCCTGTTCGGACCGGGAAACGGTGATGACGGTTTCGGCGCGACGCAGAATGAGCGGGATCAGGCGGTTGTAGAGCAGCTTGAACGCGCGGCTATAGGCCTGGGGGAAATAGAGATAGGACAGGTCGTGCACCGTCACGGCGACCCTGGCCGAGCCGAACAGTGAGCGGACCGGCGCGGTATTGCCCGGACAGAACAGGATCGCGTCTCCCACATGACGCGGCAGATCCAGCTGTTCCCAGGCATGGCCCTGACGGCTTCCGACGGCCTCATGCCGGATGTGGCGCAGCGCCGGCACCGCATCGCTCGCGATCGGCGGGGTCAGCAGCCTGACGGTCAGGTCGGTGCAGTGCTCCAGCAGCGCGTCGATCGCGGGCAACAGCTCACGCGCGTAGCGCTGCACCCCGGTGACCGACTGGGTGAGGAAGCGACCGTTGATCGCCAGTTCCGTAGCTATGATCCGTCTCCAGACACGTTCTTCGGGCCGCGTTTGAACCTGCGCCGCCGCGCACGCCGGGCTGACAGCGCGGCGGTCGGACGGTACGGCAGCGGGTGGTTCAGGCCGGGGCTTTCCGGGCGATGACGTACAGCGAAGTCGGTGCGACCTTCTGCACCGGTTTCGGCCGGTGATATCGCATGTTCCAGCTCGTCAGCACCGAAAGCACGCGGTCGATGGCGACCATGGGCCTCGAATTATAGGCGAACTCGATCCCGAACAGCTTCGCGAACCGCGGCGTGAGCGGCACCATGCACGGCTTGGCCGACACGATCTCGTATCCGATCCGCTCCAGCATCTCGATCAGCACCTGCGGCGGGATACCCCGCTCGCGCGCGGTCAATCCGCGGCGCGGCCGGCTCCAGTCGCCCATCGAAAATACCGGCTCGCGCAGCACCAGCGTACCGCCGGGCTCGAGGACGCGGTGAATTTCCGCAAGCACATGGCTGACATTGGGAATGTGGTGCAGCACCCCCAGGCAGACTGCGATATCCACCGCATTGTCCGCGACGGGGATATCGCCCGAGATGGTCGGCTTGATGAACTGGGCCGGCTTGCCCGCGATGGAATCGCTCCACCATTTCTCGGCCGGTTCCAGCGCGATGAACCGGTCGACACTCGCCGCAAGCGGAACGACGTCGTCGCCGTTCGCGCAACCGAATGCCAGGCAGGTCTTGAACCGCTGCTTGCTCAGCGCGTCGAAGGCATAGAAGCCGTTGAACGCGTGATACTCATAGACCGGGATTTCGTGCGCGAGGTCGTAATAGGCCTCTTCCTCGTCCTTGTACCACTGCTCGATCGCGGCGTAGTCGAAGTCATCGCCGTACAGCCGCTCGCCTGAGAAGAATGGTTTCGGGTCGATCAGCATTGCATATCTCCACTCCCGCCAGTCGGCGGGGTCAACGGCAGGGCTTTCGCGCGCTACCCAGAACGTCGCGAACAACCAATCCAAGATTACGGGCGGATTGCGACGGCGTCCAATCTGCGACCATGGCCTGTGACGTCGCGCCCAACTGGTTCAAATTCGATGCTAGCAGCTTGCCGATGGCTTGCGCGAGCGAATCCGCACTTCGCCAGTCGAAGACGAACCCGTTCTCGCTGTCGCGAACCAGATCGAGCGCGGCGCCGCACGCGTCGCTCACCAAGACCGGAAGGCCGGCGGACATCGCCTCGTTCACGACCAATCCCCAGGGATCGTCATTGGAAGCCAGGACAAGGCCATCCGCCGCGAAATAATGCTCGGCCAGTTCCTGCCCCTGCCGGAACCCGGCAAAGTGCGTCGGGACAGCCAGCCGCGCCGCCATGTCCCGCAGCGCCGTTTCCTCCGGGCCGCTTCCAACGATCAGCAGCATCGGCCGTTCGCCCTCCGCCAGCTGGCCGATCGCCTCGATCACCAGGTCGATCCGCTTTCGCGGGATGAGATAGCCGCAACACAGAAGAACGGGCCGGCCCGCGGCATCGATGCCCAGCCGCGCCTGGATCTGCGGCTTGCTCATTCCGGCCAGCGCGTCGCGCGCCGCCCGGATCGGCGCGTCGCTGTGGCTCAGATATTGATTATAGATCGCCTGCCCCGCAGCGACCCCGGCCTGCTCGCGCAGATAGCGCTCGCCGACCGTCCCGTTGGCGAAAAAGCCCTGGCAAAGCCGCGCGGTCAGCCGCTTGAGCGCCAGCACCGGCGCCGGCTCGTTGCCGAAGCGCGCCGGGCTGAAGCCATCGAACAGCAGCACGACCGGCTTGCCCATCAAGCGTGCCCAGAGCGCGACGACAAGATAGCTGGCCTGCTCGAAACCGCCGATCATGATCACGTCATGGTCGCGAACCATGCGGTGCAGACCGCGGTTGAGCTTGCCGTATTTGCGGATGCTGGCGGCCACCGGCAGACGCGTCTCCGCGACTCCATGCCCGATCGCGTCGACCGACCAGCCCCGGCCCTGATCGTCGGGATCGGTATAGCAGACCGAAAGAGCGAGATCCGGATTCTCGTCCGCCCATGCCCGCAGCATCACCGCCCGGTACGGCGCGGGAATGTTGGTCAGATAGGCCAGCCTGATCCGCGGGCCGCCGGTCCCCGCATGATCGCTCATGTCAGCCGAGCCCAAGGTGCGGCGATGCAGCTCACAGGGCGTGCTCCTCCAGCGTAGCCGCGTTCGGCGCAGCATCCGCCACGTGCGCGTCGAGCGGCTGCGCCAGCGACCGCCTGACCATCAGCGGCATCAGCCAGGTCGAGGTCACCAGCGCCGCAGCACACATCCCCAGCGCCGTCCCGACGGCCCCGAAGTGAGGCATGAGCGCATAGGCGAACGTCAGAACCAGCACGCCCTCGACGACCATGACCACGGCGACCCGCCATAGCTGGCCAAGGCCGAACAGGACGACGGCATGGCAATGGGACCACATCCAGATGACGAAGTAGAAGCCAAGCAGCCCGGTCAGGGTCATGTCGGGCACGACCTCTTTCCCCACCCACAAGGGGATCAGGACCGGACCGAGCACCGTGAGGGTGAGCGCAACCGCCGTGCTGAAGGCCACGGCTCCGAAGATCAGGCGGCGATAGGATCGCACGATCCAGTCGCGATCGCCCCGCACCGCCGCATCCGTAATCGCCGGCCAGAGCGGCATGCTGACCATCATCACGCCCGTCGCCAGAAGCTGCGTCAGCCTGAACACCGACGCAAAGGGCGTCAGCTCCTCCGGCCCGACCACACGCCCCAGCTGGAACAGCGAGATATTGTGCATCAGAAGGGTCGCGATCTGGACGGCAAAGAACGCGAGGCTGGAATTCATCAGCAGGCGCAGTTCGCGACGATCGACGAAGCGCCACCGCGGCCACAGATACGTCTTCGACCAGGAAATCAGCAGCGCAAGATTAAGCCCCTTCGCCAGCACCATCGATCCGAACACCGCGACCGCAAAGGCTGGAATGGTCGGGAAATAGATGGCGACAGCGAAGATCAGGATCAGCGAAACGAAATTCGCGAACATGTTGGTCAGATTGTTGATGAAGTCGTCCTGATAGGCCGACCTGGCCGCCTCGCCCGCGCTGAACGCGATATGCGCGATCAGAAACGCGCTGACGACGATAACGCCGGCGAGCAGCTCTGATCCGAACTTCGACGCGGACGGGCCGAACAGCCAGTCCAGATGCGATCCACCGAAATAGACGCCCAGTGCGACCGCCGCCGATATGACCAGAGATATCGCCAGAAGCAGGCACATGGCGCTCGAGAACAGCGCCTGCTCGCGACCACGTTCCCCGCGGTTCCACGCCACCGCAAGTTCGCGGGTCAGACCTGGCCCGATGCCAAGCCTTCCCAGGTCGATCCACACCAGCGCCGCGTACAGCATCGTGTAGAGCCCGAAACGCTCCGGCCCGAGCGTTCGAATGGCCAATGGCAACGCCAGGAACTGGACCAGCAACCCCAGCCCCTTGGAACCGGCGCTGGTCAGGAAAGCCCAACGCACGCGGGTTGCCCGGAACGACCGGCGCTCGGCGTGCTGCTCATGCGCCGAACTCATGACTCGCCCGTCGTGCGAGGCATCGATGCCATCAGCCGTGCGACGATCTCGTCGCCGAACGCCGCGCTCGTGCTCGCCGCAAAATGCGCCCGCCCCGCGGCACCCAGCGATTCGCGCAGATTTCGATCACTCGCCAGGCGGACCAGTTGCGCGACCAGCGCTTCGCCATCGGTTTCCGACGCCGTCAGTCCCGACTGCTGTTCGCGGGTGATATGGCCGACAAGGCCCTCCGCCGTCGCCATCAGCGGCTTGCCCATCTGTCCCGCGCGCACCATCGCGCCGCTGGAACAATAGCTGCCCGGATAATAGCCCCAGATGATATCGGCGCGGGCGAACGCGGATGCCTCTTCATCCTCTCCCACGTGCCGCGCCACCTCGATCAGACGGCCCTGTTCCCGCAGCGTGCGCGCAAGCGGACCCTGGAGCACCGGTTCCATGCCGGGAGCCTGAGAGCCGACAAGCGCAACGGTCAATGCCGGCGGCACCCGCGGGTCCGCGACCGCAGCGAGCAGGCGATCGATTCCCTTGCGATGGTCGATATAGCCGTAGACCAGCAACGTCACCGCGTCCTCGGGCACCGGCAACCAGGCGGGATCGGCGGCGCGGTCCGTGATATCCGCGGGATCGCAAATCGTCCGGACGCGCGGATCACGCAGTGAAGGTGCGAGATACGGGTCGATACAGAACAGCGTATCGAGCGTGCGATTGCGCATCAGCCCGCGATAGGCGAGCGCTTCCAGCCGGTCCTGCCACCGTGCGGGCACGATCGCGCCCATTTGCGCAAGGTGGAACCGCGGCCGGATCGCAATGCCGCTCCATGCGATATCGCCGAACGGTCTTGGCGCGACGGCGAACGGATAGAGGGAATAATCATCGACGAACGGGATGAACACATGGTCGATCCGTTGCGAAGCCTGCATCCGCGAGACCGCCGTGCGCAGAAGGCGGGTATGGTGAAACTGCCTGGCGAACTTCGCCGGCATCGGAACGCCCGAGCGCCGGCCGTCGCTGACGTCGATGCACTCCACCGTCAGGTGCGAACCGGTTTGCGCCAGGGACGCCAGCCAGGGCGCGGCACGCGCCCTTTCGCTGGTCAGCAACGTCGCGCGCATGCTCCCGCTCCGCTCGATCGCTTCAGCGATATAGCGGACAAACACCATACGGTGGCCCGTCGGATCAGGCTCGAAGAGGAGGATGTGGCGCATTAGAACAGGGTCAATCCTACGCGAGCCGCGCATCAAGGCAGAACACCGTCACGCCCCCTGCCTCAAAGCAGGCTCAGCGCTTCGACAGCCTCATCAATCGGATAGTGGTGATTCCCGACGAAGACGCCGTTCTGATCGATATGATCGGCATTGGCCAGCGTGCCATGCACCTCGCTGTCGAAGTAGCGCACGACCTCGTTCTTTGCGAAGTTGCCGGCAACGATCGGCCGACATTCGAACCCGAGCTCATTCAGGCGGGCAACCAGCTTGCCGCGCGTCCAGGACGAACCCGGACGGATGACCAGGCTGAAACCAAACCAGCTGCTCTCCCCAATCTCCTGCTGGATCAGCACTTCGGGGTGATTGGACATGTTCTGCTGGAAAAGCGCCCCATTCCGCTGACGCTCGCTGATCAGGCCGGGAAGCCGCTTGACCTGCTCGATGCCGATCGCCGCCTCGATCTCGAGCGGGCGAACATTGTACCCCGGCAAGACGAACCGGAACGATTCCTCGAAGGGATCGTCGCTCTTCTCTCCACACACCAGATTGTGTTTCGGGAGATTGCGCGTCCAGCCATGCGCGCGCAACGACAACAGGATCTGATACAGCTCCTCGTCATCGGTGACGATCAGGCCGCCTTCCATCGTCGAGATGTGATGGGAAAAGAACGACGAGAAACTGCCCATCACGCCGAACGTGCCCGCCGCGCGCCCCTGGAACGTCGCGCCCATCGATTCGCAATTGTCTTCAATCACGGTAATCCGGCGATCGCCGATCAGCGACTGGATCGCGGCATAGTCGTTGGGATTTCCAAGCAGATTGACCGCAAAGATCGCCCGCGTGCGATCCGTGATCGCGCTCTCCAGCTGCTCAAGGTCAAGATTGAGCGTGTGCAGGTCGATGTCGACGAACTTGATCTTGAGCCCGTACTGATACAGCGGATAATAGGTGGTGCTCCATGACACCGCAGGCACGATCACCTCGTCCCCCCGCTGGAGGCGCAACGCTTCGTTCTTGGTGTAGAACAGCGCGGCAACCATCAACAGATTCGCCGACGAGCCGGAATTCACCATCACGCAGTGCTTGCTTCCGGCATAGGCGGCGAAATCGCGTTCGAATGCCGCAACCTCCGCGCCCATGCTGAAATTGCCGGACGCGATGACGCGCTGCATGGCATCTTGCTCCTCCTGCCCCCAGGAGGAGGTGGCGAGCGGGAACTTGAAGCTCATCGAGAGCACTCCTTCAGGTAGAACTCGTAGGTCTTTGCCAGACCCTCGTGCAGCGAATGTGCGGGCGTCCACCCCCAGTCCGTCTGAAGGCCGACGTCGAGAAGCTTCCGCGCCATCCCGACAGGCTTGCTCAGGTCATGCACGAAACCGCCACCGTAACCGACGACGGCGGCCGCCGCCGCGTAATATTCGTTGATGGTGTAGTCGTAGCCCAATCCGACATTCATGATGCCCGGCAGGGCATCAAAGCGTTCGATTGCATGCACGATCGCGTCCGCAAGATCGCCGGCGTACATAAACTCCCGCCGCGCTTCACCGCTACCCCAGATCTCGACTTCATCGACGCCCGCCTGTTTGGCCGCGTGCATCTTGTGGATGATCGCAGGGATCAGATGCGAACGCGCCGGGTCGAAATTGTCGTGCCGCCCGTACAGGTTGCACGGCACCAGCGTCTTGTACGAGGCGGCGGAGTCCTCCCGTGCGACGAACTCGCACAAGCGAGCCGTCGCGATCTTGGCCAGCGCATAGCCTTCATTGGTGGGCTCAAGCGCGCCCGACAGGATCATCGCCTCGTCCATCGCATCGGCGCAACCGCGCGGATACATGCATGAGCTGCCAAGATTCAGCAGGCGGTGCACGCCCGCCTCACGCGCCGCCAGCACGATGTTGCGACCCATATCGAAATTCTCGACGAGGAACGCCACCGGCTCGCGGATGTTGGCCTGGATACCCCCGACCTTCCCCGCGGCATGAATGATCATGTCGGGGCGGTGCAGCCCGACAAAGGCGCTGACGGCGGCATAGTCCCTAAGGTCGAGTTCGGCGCTGGACGGCGTCACGAACTCGAATTCAGCCGCCTTCGCATGCTCGAGAAGATTCCGCCCGACCAATCCGCGGGCACCGGTCAGTAGAATCTTCATCTTACTTCCCGATACGGCCACGCAGCTTAGGCATGACGCTCACTGACCGAATAGCCGTGTTCCTTGACCAGCTGATCGCGCTGAGCCGTGGCAAAGTCCGCCGCGACCATTTCCTTGACCAGCTCCTCAAAGGTCGTCGCCGGAACCCAGCCCAGCTTCTCCTTGGCTTTGGTCGCATCGCCGAGCAGCGTTTCGACCTCGGCAGGACGGAAGTAGCGCGGATCGACCGCCACCACGCATTTGCCGTCGGGCGTGTAGCCCTTTTCGTCAACGCCTGCGCCCTCCCAGTTGATCTGGAGGCCGAGTTCGGCCGCGGCGACGTTCACGAAATGGCGCACGCTATACTGAACGCCGGTGGCAATCACGAAATCCTCCGGCTTGTCCTGCTGCAGCATCAGCCACTGCATCTCGACATAGTCGCGGGCATGGCCCCAGTCGCGAAGCGCGTCGAGATTGCCGAGATACAGGCGGTCCTGAAGCCCCAGCTTGATACGGGCGAGCGCGCGGGTGATCTTGCGCGTGACGAAGGTCTCGCCGCGGTTCGGGCTCTCGTGATTGAACAGGATGCCGTTGCAGGCATAAATCCCGTATGATTCACGATAGTTGACCGTGATCCAGTACGCGTAGAGCTTCGCCACCGCATAGGGGCTGCGCGGATAGAAGGGCGTGGTTTCCTTCTGCGGGGTCTCCTGTACCAGGCCGTACAGCTCGGACGTGCTGGCCTGATAGAAGCGAGTCTTGTCCGCCAGGCCGAGAATTCGAATAGCCTCGAGAATACGGAGCGCACCCAAGGCATCGGAATTGGCGGTATATTCGGGCTCTTCAAACGAGACCGCGACGTGACTTTGCGCAGCGAGATTATAGATCTCGTCCGGCTGCACCTTCTGGATGATGTGCGAAAGGCTGGATGAATCCGTCAAATCCCCGTGATGCAAGAAGAGCCGGACATTGCTCTCATGGGGATCCTGAAACAGATGATCGATACGATCCGTATTGAAGAGCGAGGTCCTGCGCTTGATTCCGTGGACCTCATAGCCCTTCGCCAGCAGAAATTCCGCAAGGTAGGCACCATCCTGCCCAGTAATTCCAGTGATCAACGCACGCTTCATGCCAACCACACAGCTCCTGATGACCCACGCACAAAATTAGCGGCGTGCAATTAATGTGCAAAAATTTGGCGGAAATCGAACCACACAGCTCACCACGTCCACGCGCCACGTGTTCACACGAAGCAAGCAAAAGGATGCAGAGCGATAAAATCCCCTATCCTGAACGGGAAACGAGGCTACATCTCCCGCGACGCGGCAAGCCGCATAGTGCGGCGCAGCAACGGGCACAAGCGATTAAAGGCAAGCCACAGCCGCGACGCTCCGGCGCAACATCGCCGCGAACGCCGCGACAGCCTCTGCCAGCCGGACGGCTGCGCGCCGCGGCCTGTCGATCCCGCCTTTATGAGCCCGCCAATGTGGACTATGCGGCGGGCATGCATCCGCCGCCGCCATTTGCAGGTTGCGCTGAATGAAGACGAGCGATCACAATACCGAATCAGCGCGGTAGCGGCAGGCGATCCAATCCGAAAGGCGATCAATTGAGACCCGGCAACTCCCAGCCCCCGTCGCTGGCTGCATATTTCCTCATCGGGCTGTCGCTCATGGTGCCGATCGCGCCCGAAGCGCATCTGACGCTGTTCGACGCGATCGCCGCCGTCATTGTGATCTACTATTGGCGCGTCGGCGCGCAGGCATACAAACTGATCGGCGGACTGATGCTGATCAGCGTCATCGCCATGGCGGCGTCCGGCTACATGTACGGAACCCCGCTCCAGCCCTTTCTCGGACGCGCCTACCCCATGATGGCCGCCGCGATGGAAGTCTGCGCCTATTTCGTCCTGATCCTGCTGGGCGACGATCGACGGCGGGCAGCATTGGTTGCAGGAAGCATGCTTGGGATCTGTGCGCATTATTTCTATCCGTCCGACCCGCGCATCCTGGAAGAACCGATCAAGTTTCTCATCGGCATTCCGCTCGGCACTGCGCTGATCGCGCTCACGGTGCTGGCAGCGCGGGGCGCAAATCTGCCGCTGGCGACGACCATGGCGATCATGATCCTCTACGCCATTTTCTGCTTTCTGGTCGGCTCGCGCTCGATTGGCGGCGCCTATTTCGTTTCGGCGGTGGCGCTTGCCTTTGTCACGTTCATATCCGTTCCAAAGAACTACAGCCGCATCGCCCCCTTTGCCATGCTGCTCGTTTGCCTGGCCACTTATGGCGTGACCGAACTTTACACGATGCTGGCCCTGAACGGCTATTTCGGTGACCGCGCCGCCGGCATCGCTGCGTTCCAGACCATGCACGGTTCGATCCTTCTCGGCGGGCGGCCGGAGATCATCGTGAATCTGTCCGGCATCCGCGACGCACCCTTTTTCGGGGTCGGCATCCGGGATTATCCGTCCATCTATTTGTACGAGCTCATCAACCTCTCGGTCTATTCCGAGGAGAACGTCCTCGGGTTCGACAACATTCTCTACCATTCAGCGATATTCGGCACCGCGTTTGAGAGCGGCATATTCTCCGCGATATTCTGGACTTTCGGCCTCTATATAACCTTATTCTCGGTTCCGTTGTTGAGGACGGCCTACTACCAAACAAGATATTATGTGCTGCCGTTGCAGGTCATCACTGTCTGGCACCTGATATACTCGCCCCCGGTGCCCTATAATCGATTCGTCCTGGCGATCGGGCTCGGCTTCTCGCTTTGGCTCTATATGAGCTGGCGGTCGCGCTCCCACGATTCGGACGCAAACCGCGCCGCGGCGCGGGCGTGACCCAATCGCCACAACACCGCATCAAAGGACGCCCCGCCTTGAAAGCATGGCGATCCACGTTGCACCGCATCAATAATTTTTGATACACCGTCAGGCGGCTGTAATGCATGCACCGCTAAGTCGCAGAATTCAGCGGCAAAAGGGGAATCGAAGTGAACTTCGAATCGGGTCGGATCGCGGCAGGCGCCGCTCCGGTGGCGGGCAAGAAGGTTTCGCAGATAAGCCACGCGAAGCTGCGTGTGCGCCTTCACGCATCGCTGCTCCTGCTGGACTGCCTTTGTGTCGTCGGCGGAATCTATCTGGTCAGCCTGCTTTACCTCCCGCCGGAGGAGAAGGGGCTGTGGGCGATTCCGGCCGCCGTGCTGTGGCTGATCTACCTCGGCGTGGCGTTGAACAGCCGCGCCTACGCCGCTGAGATTCTGCACGCCCCATCCATGGGCGCGACCCGCGCCATCCGTTCGCTGGCCATTGCGGCGGGCGGGGTCATCATGGTCGCGTTCCTGCTGAAAACCAGCGACATATTCTCGCGCGTCACGCTTGTTGCCGGGGCGCTTTGCGGCGTTGTCCTGCTGTCGATCGTACGGGGTGTGTTTCTGAGCCACGCCCGCCGCATTCTGGGCGGAAACCCCTACAGCGTCACCCTGATCAAGGATGGAGAGCAGCAGGTTTCCCATGACGGTTTCTCCCTGGTCATTTCCGCGGACGAACTGATCGATCCCAGCCAGGACTGCCCCATCGCCTATGATCGCCTGGCGATGATGCTGAACGAGGCCGACCGCGTCGTCGTGGCATGCCCGCCGGAACGCCGCGAGAGCTGGGTGAGCATGCTCAAGGGCGCAAACATCCGCAGCGAAATCTTCGCACCCGAGCTTGGCGCGATCGCGCCGCTTGGCATGAGCCGCTGGAACAGCGCGCCCACGATCGTCGTGGCCGATGGCCCGCTGAGCACCTTCGATGCCGCCATCAAGCGTATTTTCGATGTGGTGACTTCAGGGTTGGCGCTGGTGGCGCTGTCGCCGCTGTTCCTGCTGACCGCGATTGCAATCGTCCTGGAGAGCCCCGGCTCCGTTTTCTTCGTGCAAACCCGGATCGGGCAGGGGAATCGCCAGTTCCGCATGTACAAGTTCCGCAGCATGCGATCGGACATGCTCGATGCGAGCGCCAGCAAGCTCATTTCACGCGATGACGCCCGCCTGACCCGCGTGGGCGCCTTCATCCGCAAGACCAGCATCGATGAGCTGCCACAGTTGCTGAACGTGCTGCTGGGCCAAATGAGCATCGTGGGCCCGCGCCCGCACGCCCCCGGCGCAAAGGCCGCGAACAAGCTCTATTGGGAGGTCGATCAGCGCTATTGGCATCGCCATGCGGCCAAGCCCGGGTTGACGGGTCTGGCGCAGGTACGCGGATATCGCGGCGCCACTGAGGTGGAGCAGGATCTGACCGATCGCCTGCAGGCCGACCTCGAATATCTGAACCACTGGTCGATCTGGAAGGATCTCAAGATCATCCTGATGACCTTCGGTGTGCTCGTGCACAACAAGGCCTATTGAGCGAAGCTCTATCGCCGGCTCGGCTCGCGCCTCTGCGCGGCGGCGGCATGCCGGTTTAGGGGTATAGCGGCTGCCGGACCATGTTCAGGCAGCCTGGCGCTGAGTGGCTAGCCGCTTCCGCTGATGAACTGCCCCCGGTTCATCTCTACCGAAACGCACATCCACCTCAGGTATCGACGCATTGCCCGCCTGTCCCGCGCATAAAAAAAGGCGACGCCAAAGGCGCCGCCCTCCTTAATCGCTTACAGCTCCGATTACGGGCTGTCGGGCGTATCGTCCTCGTCGATCAGGACAAGCGCACCGCCGATGACCGCGACGACCGCGAGCAGCGGAACCAGGAAACCGCCAACGGCTTCGTTCGATTCACCCGCCTCAGTCGAAACGCGCGCCTGTGCGCCCGAGAGCGACAGCTTCGAGGCCGAATTGGCCAGCGCCGGCGCGGTTGCGAGCGAGCACGCCGCAACAGCCATCAAAGTTTTCGCGAAACGCATCTGGTCAACTCCCTTTTTTCATCACGTTCTACAATCGACCGGTCATCAGAAGACGCCCGGATTACGGCGAGCGTCAGACTTCGGCGTTTCTATCCTACGCCCTCCATGGTGGCAAGGCGTTAAAAACCCGTCTCTACCCGCCCGTCTGCAGGACCCACCGCGTGTTGCCCTCAAAGCCCATCGCCGTAAGCCTGCCACTCGCAAACGCACCGGTATCGATTCCGATCCGCCAGCGCTGCTCTTCAACTTCGTCGGTGATCGTATGACCGTGGACGATGATTTTCTCCAGCTCGCCACGATGGTTGATGAACTCGTCACGGATCCAGCGCAGCGTGCCCGGGACCTGAGCCGCCAGCGGCACGCCCGGACGGATGCCCGCATGCACAAAGGCGAAATCGCCGATCTCGATCATGTCCTCGAACCCGTTGAGGAAGTCGATGTGCGATTGCGGCACCCGATCCCGCAGCAGCGCGGTCAGGGCATCATAGTCGGTATTGCGATATTCGTCCTCGCTGACGCCGTAGCTGAGGACGGTCTGCTTGCCGCCGATCCGGATGAAGAAGGGCATCGCCCCCTTTTCCCCGGCAAGCGCCTTGAGGAAGACCTCCTCGTGGTTGCCGAGCAGGAAGCGCACACGATCGGTGCGATGCGAAAGATCCAGAAGCCGCTCGATGACCTGCGCTGAGGTCGGCCCGCGATCCACCAGGTCGCCCAGGAAGATGACGACGGTTTCCGCTGATGTCCGGGCCGCGTCATCGTCTTCGATCTGCCTGAGAATGTCGTCGAGCAGGTCCAGCCGGCCATGGATGTCGCCCACGGCATAGACACGCGCGCCAACAGGCACCGACCCGTTCGGCGCGAGCGCGTGACCGCGCGAGAAAGCTGAAAGAAGGCGACGCAGCATTTGGACCGGGCCCGTTAACGAGTGGGGGCGCTTAGCCCGTCCATGCTTCCGCTTGCAACCGAGATCGTCCATAGACGCTGCGATGATGCGACGGCTTGGCAGCGTTGGTTGGTGCCTCATGGGGTGCGCAGCCGCAATTCAGGCGCCGCCGGTCGCGGCCCAGACTGACCCAGGCCCGGCCTGGGAGGCGTTACGCGCAGCGGATCTCCAGCTCGCATCGATCGGTTTCCGGCTCAGCGCAGCGGCTGCCCCTCTGTGCGACCAGCTGGAGCCGGGCATCGGCATCCAGTTCCACACCCTGGCCCAATATACGCCAGCGACACGGGAGCAGGTGCGCGCGCATTTCCGTTTCGCGGGGCCGGTCGCCGTCGAAGGCGTGATCGCAGGCAGCCCCGCCGCCATCGCCGGCGTCAGCGCCGATGACACGCTTACCGCGATCAACGGTGTCCCGGTTGAGGCGGACGCGCGCGAAGCCGGCTCGACGGCTCCGCTGGTTGCGTTGCACGGGCAGTTTGCCAGCCTGCCGCCCGGTGCACCGGTCGAACTGACGCTGATCCGGTCGGGGCGCGAAATCCGGACGCGCATCACTCCCACCCCCATCTGCCTGACGCGTTACGAGCTACGCATCGACGACAATTACGACGCCCGCGCCAATGGCGAGCTTGTCCAGATCACGTCGAAATATCTCGAATCGGTCGATGCCGAGCTGCTTCCGGCCGTGATCGCGCATGAGCTGTCGCACAATATCCTGCGGCATCGGGTTCGCCTGTCGGCCGCTGGCGCGGAGTTCGGCTTGGCGTCCGGCTTTGGACGCAATCTGGGGCTGTTCCGCCAGACCGAGATCGAAGCCGATATTCTGGCGGTCCACCTGCTTGCCCGCGCCGGGTACGCGCCGAATCTGGCCGCGCGATTCTGGCGGGAGGCCGGGCCGGGACTACTTGGCGGCAAGATGCGCAGCCGTTCGCACCCGCCATTGCGCGACCGGATCGCGATTGCAGCGGCCGAAGCGGCACGCGTCGCGTCGGACCCTGCGCCACCATCCTTTTTCGCGACACGCAACGCGCCCCTCGACGGGAACTGGCGTCAGTATCTCGAGACCGCCAAACGACCGAATGGGGCCGGCACGCGTCCAATCACGGATTGAGGCCTTGTCTTTTTGCTGCACTGCAATATTTTACGGGTAGAGCTGCATTGGCAGCTTTTCCCAATCCATCAGGCAGGGAGTTGAACATGCGTTTCACGAAAATAGTGACGGCTCTTGCGGCAGGCGCGATGGCGGTCAGCCCGGCGCTCGCCGCCTCGCCGGCATCGAAGCTCTCTCTCGCGGGTGCGGCAGGACAGCGCGCCTCGACCGTTGCCGGCGAGTCGAACGAAGCCGTCAGCGGCTTCCTGATTCCGGTGATCGCGGTCATCGCGGTCATCGGTGGCGTTCTGCTTGTCACCGACGATTCGGACAGCGACTGATCTAGATTGTCGCCAGGATCGACCAGGAAGCGGCGGCCCGATCGGCCGCCGTTTTCATTTTCCCGCGTCCAGCCGTCGTTGAGACAACGGCCGCTGCAGGCCCGGTGCATCGGACGCAAATCATGCTTTTCTACGCTACCTTCAAAGAGGCGATCGCCAACGACACCGGCCTCGCCAACACGATCCTGCATATCCATGCCGGGATGCTGATCCTGATGAGCGCACGCGTCGTGACGCGGCGGTCGCTCGGCACCTTCATCCCTTTTGCCGCGGTCCTGGCGCTGGAACTGGCCAACGAGATCATCGACCGGGTCAATCACGGCAGCTGGCGGTGGGACGACACGACCAGTGACATTCTCAACACGCTGTTCTGGCCATTCCTGCTCAGCCTTGCGATCCGGCTGCGGCCGATGACGCCGCAGGCCCCCGCCGCCACGTCATAGGAATAACGGCACAAAAGAAACGGGCGGAGCCGTCGGCCCCGCCCGTTTCTTGTTTCCCACGGCGTCCCGGAGGATCCGCTCAGCGGCCTGACGGCGGCGGACCGCCCTGTGGGCCGCCCTGCTGCTGTTGCTGCATCATCTGCTGCATCATCATCTGCTGGAGAATCGCCGCAGGAACCAAGTTCTTCATCTCGATGTCGAACACCAGCACCTGTCCAGCCAGCTCGTTCTCCGGGCTCGGCTCGGCGCCATAGCCCAGGCTCGGCGGCACCCAGAGGCGATAACGCGCCCCCTTGCGCATCAGCTTCACGCCTTCGGTGAAGCCCGGGATCATCGGCTGCTGGGAGACCTGGAACCGCATCGGCGCACGCGGCTGGAATTCCTTGCCGTCGCGCTTGATGCCGTGGATTTCGAGCTCCACGCCGTCATTGTCGGCTGCGACCGGGCCTTCGCCCGGCTCGATCACCTTGTACTGCAGGCCGGACGCGGTCGTCTGCACCCCGGACTGGTTCTTGTTCCAGGCCAGGAAGTCCTCGGTCGAATAGCCCGCGACGACGGCCGAGCGCGTCCCGGCCCAGGCCAGCGCCAGCGCGCCGGCCACCGCGATCGCGACCCCGATCCAGAGCCAGACGAGATAGCTGCGCTTGGTCGGCGGAATCGGCACGGCGGTGACGGACGACATGGATCAGCTATCCCGGGTTGCCGCGCAGTACACGCGGCGGAAAGTCACAAGAGTCACGCCATTCGCGGTTGCGCGGATGGCGATCCGGACAGCCTTACCGGCCGCCGTCGCGCTCCATGCGCTTACGCTCAAGCTTGCGCGCGCGGCGGACCGCGGCAGCACGCTCGCGAGCGCGCTTCTCGCTCGGCTTCTCATAGTGGCGGCGCAGCTTCATCTCGCGATACACGCCCTCACGCTGCAGCTTCTTCTTGAGCGCACGAAGGGCCTGATCGACGTTATTGTCGCGAACGATGATCTGCATAAAGCCGTCTCAACTCCGAATCATATTCAATAGAAAAGGGTTCGCCGAGACATTTGCCCCGGGCGTCAGGACGCGGCCCCTAGCAGGGGGAGCCTGGAAACACAAGTGCCGGCGCGCCGATCGCGCTTGCCTTTTCCTGCCCGGTGGCGATGATCGCGCAGGAAACTTGGCGCAGGCCCGCCATACGCGGCGGCTCGAGATAAGGTACTGACGATGCAGCGCGTATCCAGCAACACCGCTCGCCGCCTGACGGCCATGACCGCGATCCTCGCTCTGCTCGCAGGCTGCGGCGGTGGGGGCGGCTCCGGCACGATCATCGGAGGTACCGGCGGGACCGGCGGCGGTACATCGACTCCGACTCCGACGGGCACCTGCTCGCTCCGTTCGCGGCAGGACTGGGTCGCGACGCAGATGAACGAGTGGTATCTCTTCCCCGACACCTTGCCTGCGAGCCTGAACCCGGCCGCCTATTCGACGGTGCAGGACTATATCGACGCGCTGACCGCCACCGCCCGGGTGCAACGCAAGGACCGGTATTTCACTTACATCACCTCGATCGCCGAGGAGAACGCCTATTACAGCTCGGGATCGAGCGCGGGCTATGGCTTCCGCCTCGCGCTCGACGGGGCGAACCGGCTGGTGATCACCGAAGCGTTCGAAAGCGCCCCTGCGCTGACCGCAGGAATCGATCGCGGCGCAGAGATCGTCGCGATCGGCACGAACGCGTCCAGCCTGCGCACGGTTTCCTCGATCCTGGCGAGCGAAGGCACCGCGGGGCTGAACAACGCGCTCGGCCCCTCCACCGCCGGCACGACCCGCACCTTCCAAGTCCGCGACACCGCCGGCACCCGCAACGTCACCGTCACGATGACCAATTTCAGCCTGACGCCGGTTTCCTCGCGCTATGGCGCCAAGGTGATCGACGATGGCGGGAAGAAGGTCGGCTATATTAACCTGCGCACCTTTATCGACACGGCCGAAACCCCGCTGCGCAGCGCCTTCGCCAACTTCCGGACGCAGGGGATCACCGAGATCATCATCGACCTGCGCTATAATGGCGGCGGCCTGATCTCGATCGCGGATCTCGTCAACAATCTGCTGGCTGCCGACCGGACAACGTCGACCGTCGCCAATTATGTGAGCTACCGCCCGTCCAAGGCCGCTCAGGGCCGGACGGTCTTTTTCGCGCCGCAGCCGCAATCGATCGCGCCGACGCGAATCGCCTTCATCGGCACCGGCGGCTCGGCCTCGGCGAGCGAACTGGTGATGAACACCTTTATCCCCTATCTCGGCAACCGTTCGGCGCTGGTCGGCACCAACACCTATGGCAAGCCGGTCGGCCAGATTGCGATCGACCAGGCGGCATGCGACGACCGGCTGCGCGTGGTCGCTTTCGCGCTGGAGAATGCGAACCGCCAGGGCGCCTATTATGACGGTCTCGCCGGGTTCATGGGCGCGACCTGCCGCGCAAGCGACGACATTACCCGCCAGCTTGGCGATCCGGCCGAAGCATCGACCCGCGCCGCGCTCGATTTCCTCGCCGGCCGCGCCTGCACGACGATCGCCGCTTCGGCCTCGGCGGCCGCCAGCCCCGGGCTCAGCGCGCAATCCGGACAGGCCCAGCTCGACACAGCCCCAATGGAGCTGTTCATGCCTGACCGGCCGACCACGCCGCAACGCGAAGTGCCGGGGCTGTTCTGAGGCGCAACAGCGGCTAAGGTCGCGCCATGAACGAAACGAGCGGCGAAGCCGGCACGCGCCAGCGTCTCAAATCGATCCTGGGCGGGTCGGCGGGCAATCTGGTCGAATGGTATGACTGGTACGCCTATGCCGCCTTCACCCTCTATTTCGCGCCGCACTTCTTCCCCAAGGGCGATCAGACGACCCAGCTGCTGAACACCGCGGCGGTGTTCGCGGTCGGCTTCCTGATGCGCCCGATCGGCGGGTGGCTGATGGGGGTCTATGCCGACAAATATGGCCGCAAGGCCGGGCTGACGCTCTCGGTCTCGCTGATGTGCGCAGGATCGCTGCTGATCGCGGTGACGCCGGGCTATGCGGCGATCGGCTGGGCGGCGCCGGCGTTGCTGGTGTTCGCGCGGCTGATTCAGGGGCTGTCGATCGGCGGCGAATATGGTGCCAGCGCCACCTACCTCTCCGAGATGGCCGGCAAGAAGCGCCGCGGCTTCTTCTCGAGCTTCCAGTATGTCACGCTGATCTCGGGTCAGCTCATCGCGCTCACCGTGCTGCTGATCCTGCAGGCGTCGATGAGCGAGGCGGCGCTGGAGAGCTGGGCCTGGCGAATCCCCTTCTTCATCGGCGGGGCGCTGGCGGTGATCGTCTTCTGGCTGCGGCGCGGCCTCGCCGAGACCGAGAGCTTCCACAACGCCAAGGCTGAAGGGCGCAAGACCGGCGCGCTGGCATTGCTCAGGGAGCATCCGGGCGAGTTCCTGCTGGTGATGGCGCTGACCGCAGGCGGCACGCTCGCCTTCTATGCCTATTCGATCTACCTCCAGAAGTTCCTGGTCAACACATCGGGCTTCGACCGCGAAACCGCGTCGGAGATCAACGCGGCGGCCCTGTTCGTCTTCATGTGCATCCAGCCGCTCGCGGGCGCGCTCTCCGACCGGATCGGGCGCAAGCCGCTGATGGTCGGGTTCGGCGTGCTCGGCGTACTCTGCACCTATCCCATCTTCACCGCGCTGGAGCAGGTGAGCAGCGTCTGGGCTGCGTTCGCGCTGATGCTCGGCGCGCTGGTGATCGTCACCGGCTACACCTCGATCAATGCGGTGGTGAAGGCCGAGCTGTTCCCCGCGCACATCCGCACGCTCGGCGTCGCCCTGCCCTATGCGCTCGCCAATGCGATCTTCGGCGGGACGGCGGAGTATGTCGCCCTGTGGTTCAAGGATCAGGGGATGGAGCGCGGCTTCTACTGGTATGTGACCGGGATGATCGGCGTCTCGCTGGTCGTCTATCTGCGGATGCGCGACACGCGGACGCACAGCAGAATCCTGGAGGATTGATGGCGTGAGGCCGCATCTCGGCCATCCACGCGCGGCGCTCATCGTCGCGCCGCATCCCGACGACGAGTTGATCGGGGCAGCCGGGCTGATCGCCCATCTTCTGCGCCGGGGAACCGCGGTGCATGTCGCCGTGGCGACCGACGGCGCGGCATCGCACCCGAACAGCCGCAAATGGCCGCGCCGCCGGTTGGTCGCAGCGCGCCAGATGGAAACGCGCCGTGCGCTGCATCGGCTTGGCGTGATGCCCGCATCGATCCACTTTCTCGGCCTGCCCGACGGCGGGACGACCGTGGCCGATTGCCGCCGCGTCCTCACCCGGCAGATCCGCCGGCTGCCCCGGCTCGACTTGATCGTCGGCCCCACGCGCGACGACGCGCATCTGGATCACCAGGCGATAGCGATCGCCCTCGAATCAACCGCCAGACGTGTGCACTTGCTGGGCTACCGGGTCTGGCCGCCGCAACCGCTTCGGCGCGGCCGCCTCTCGGCCCTGCCGGTCAGCTCCGCGGCAAAGCGCTCGCTGATCCGGCTTCATCACACCCAGCTGGGCCATATCCGCGACGACCCCGAAGGGTTCCAGATCATGCCCCGCGAGCTGGATGCATTCTCGCGGCCGCTGGAACGCTATGTGTCGCTGCGATGATCGCTGAATGAGGAGTCAGGCGGAGGCGGCGATTCCCCTGCCCGCCGATCCGCGCTAAGACCCTCGAATGACTCCCGTGCTCAACGTCCACAGCTCGATCCTCGGCCAGCCCTGGCGCTGGCGCGGGCTGGCGGCGGACGCACGCGATCCGGGCTTCGCGCCCGACGATCTGGTGACCCAGCTGCTCCTCACCCGAGGCTGCGCGCGCGAGGAGCTGGAGGCGCATCGCAGCCCCAGCATCCGCGCCTTCATGCCCGACCCGTCGATCTTCCGCGACATGGACCGGGCGGCGGAGCGGCTCGCCGATTCGGTTCAGCGGGGCGAAGCGGTAACGGTCTTCGGCGACTATGACGTCGACGGCGCGACCTCTGCAGCGCTGCTGATCCGCCTGTTGCGCGACCTTGGCCTCGACCCCCGCGCCTATATCCCCGACCGGCTGATGGAAGGCTACGGCCCGTCGGGCGAGGCGCTGGTAAGGCTGAAGCGCGAAGGCGCAGACCTGATCGTCACGGTCGATTGCGGCGCGATGGCGTTCGATGCACTCGCCGAAGCGCGCGACGCCGGCGCGGAGGTGATCGTCGTCGATCACCACAAATGCGCCTCCGAACTGCCCGTCGCGCTGGCGCTGGTGAACCCCAACCGGCTCGACGAGGACGAAGGCCGCGAACACGGCCACCTCGCCGCGGTTGGCGTCGCCTGGCTCCTCGCCGCCGCGCTGGTGCGCGTGCTGCGCGGACGCGGCTTCTTCGCGGACCGGGCGGAGCCCAAGCTGCTCGACCTGCTCGACATCGTCGCATTGGGCACGGTGGCGGACGTCGCCGCGCTGAAGGGGCTCAACCGCGCCTTTGTGGCTCAGGGTCTCAAGGTGATGGCGCAGCGGCGCAATGTCGGCATGAACGCACTGATCGAGGCGAGCCGGCTGACGCGGGCGCCGACCGCGACCGATCTCGGTTTCGCGCTCGGGCCGCGGATCAATGCGGGCGGCCGCGTCGGCAAGTCCGACCTTGGCGTGCGGCTGCTCACCACCGATGACGCCGACGAGGCGCGCGGGATCGCCGAGGAACTCAACCGGCTCAACGAGGAACGCCGCGCGATCGAGGCCGAGGTGCAGCAATCGGCCGAAGCGATCGAGGCCGAAGGCGCAGTCGCGGTCGTGGCCGCGCGCGGCTGGCATCCGGGCGTGATCGGGATCGTCGCCGGGCGGCTCAAGGAACGGCACGGCCGTCCCGCCATCGTCATCGCGATCGGCGACGACGGGATCGGCAAGGGCTCCGGCCGCTCGATCGCCGGCGTCGACCTCGGCGCGGCGATCCTTGCCGCAAAGGAAGCCGGACTGCTGATCGCGGGCGGCGGACATGCAATGGCGGCCGGCGTCACGATCGCCGAGGACCAGATTCCCGCCCTCACGGCCTTCCTCAACGAAAAGCTCGCCGAGATTGTCGAACGCGCCGCCGGAGAGCGTGCCCTGCTGCTCGACGCGGTGCTCGCGCCCGGCGGGGTCAATCCGGATCTGGTCAATGCGATGGAGGCCGGCGGTCCCTATGGCATGGGCTGGCCCGCCCCGCGCGTCGCCGCAGGCCCCGTGCGCATCATCAAGTGCGACGTGGTGGGGAACGGCCATGTCAGAGCGATCGTCGCCGGGGAGGACGGCCGCAGCATCAAGTGCGTCGCCTTCCGCTCCGCCGACACGCCGCTCGGCCTGGCGCTGCTGGGCGCATCGCGCGACCGGCGGTTGTGGATCGCCGGCCGCGCGAAGATCGATGACTGGGGCGCTCGTCCAGCGGCAGAAATCCACATCGAAGATGCGGCCTGGGCCGATTAGCGGTAATTGACCCTTGACCAGCCGCACAGCTTTGCCTAACCGGCGCCCTCGCCTTCACGGCCCCTTCGTCTAGCGGTTAGGACGCGGCCCTTTCACGGCTGAAACACGGGTTCGATTCCCGTAGGGGTCACCAATCTTTTCAATGATTTAAGGTCAGCAGGAAAAGATCAGGCCAAGAACATCGTCAATAGATTGACGCGTCCGGGCACGGACCCGTGTGAACGATTCTGTCGATAATCGCGAATTCAGTCCGGCGTCGCCAGGGGCTTTGCAACTCTATCCGAACACCAAGGCTGCACTTCAGCGGACGAGCACAGGCCATACCTACGGGCCAAGTGTGTCACTGTATTGATATAGTGCATCACTACTGATACCCCCTATGCTTCCTGCACCTCCTCATGCCACTCGGCTTGTCGTCGCCATCGAGTCGATGGAGACCATCATGAGACGAACTGGACCGTCCCCTTATGCGTTGGAATGCCCATAGAAGAGACAATCGGATGCGAGGGCCGGCCGCCACATCGCCGCTTGATCGCATCCGCTTCTTTACGGCCTGGCTGGGCAATCCGCTCAGCGTTGCAGCAATCGCCCCCTCGAGCAAAGCGCTGGCGCAACTGATCACGCGCGACATCGATGCGCGTACCGGGCCGGTGCTGGAATTGGGCCCAGGGACGGGGGTTTTCACACAAGCGCTGCTGGATCAGGGTGTCGCCGAACGTGACCTGACCCTCGTCGAATATGACGATGGCTTTGCGCGACTGCTCAAGAAGCGCTTTCCGCAGGCGAACATACTCAGGATCGATGCAGCCGAACTGGCTGATAGTCACGGGTCGCCGTCGGATCTGTTCGGAGCCGCGATATGCGGGCTCGGCCTGCTGAACATGAAGCAGGCGAAGGTCGAGGCGATTTTGCAGGCCGCCTTCACGCGGATGCACCATGGCGCGTCGCTCTATCTGTTCACCTATGGCCGCAACTGCCCGGTACCGGACGAGGTGCTGCAACGCCTCGACTTGGATGCATTTCATGTCGCCACAATCAGGCGAAACATACCCCCGGCTTCGGTTTACCGGATCGTCTCCTGCCAGGCGAAGGCGGGCTGACGCATGCCTGGCCCCGACGCGGTTACGGACCTGCTGTCTCTTGGGTTGATGGGGGTTTTCCTCGTCACTGCGCTGGAGAAGTTCGTCCCCGTCGTTCCATCCTACGTCATGCTGATGGCGCTGGGGATGAGCGCACCCGATTTGCGGCGATTGGCCATCATGCTGGTGGTTACGGTGATCGGCTCGCTTTGTGGTTCGGCCGGCTGGTTCGCAATCGGTCGTACGCTGGGTGAACGACGGATAGAGCGGCTTGTTGCGCGCTTCGGCCGATACGTCTTTTTCCGTCTCCCGACCTACCGGCGACTGGCGACATCCTATCGGCGCAATCGCTTTCGGGTGACAGCACTCGGTCAAACAATCCCGGTGGCACGTGTCTATCTCGGGCTGCCCGCCGGCGTGCTGAAGCTGCCGGCAATCTCATTCCTCGCTGCCGCCACCCTTGGCATTCTGATTTGGAACTTGCCCTTCCTCTTGCTCGGCTTCTTGCTGAAGGACACTTCGCACTCCCCGATCTATGTCGGTTTGTGGGCATCGATCGCGCTCATCGCCGGCGAATTCCTGATTATCGGGCTGGTCGGCCTTATCCGTCGCTCGCGCGCGGGCGACCAGGAATGAGCCCACGATCCATCAGGCCCGACATCCTGTTGCCACTCGCCGTCAACTTTGTCGTCATGGTCATTCTGCCGGTGAGGCTTGGACTCTCAGGTGTGTCGATAGCGGTGTTTCTGGCCTACGCCGCCCTCAGTGGAGCGCTGCTGACCCTCGCCGAGGACCTTCGGTATCTGCGCACCATCTTCTTGCACCGCGATGTCCGCGACTATCTGCTCGTCCGCATCGTCATCGTTGCGATCGTGGCAGTTGTCCCCTTCGTTATTGCACGGAACCTGGCCGCAGCTTGAGGCGTCGCGGCTATGATCGTCGTGCTCGCCTTGCGGTACGATAGCCGGCTTCGCTGCGTGGCGCTCTCCCAAAGGTAGCGACCGCACGACAGGTCTGAGGAGCGCCGACGCCAGGTCCCGGGCCGGTTGCAGGGACCGCTGGTGCGCCTTTCCACCAGCGTATCGCGCAGCCAGACCCACCAGCGCCACCAGGCGGGGCGATCCGAGATTCGGGCGTCTGGCTGTCGATCCATGCCTCCGGATCGCGGGTTGACGCGCTCTGCGCCGAGTGTTCAAGCAGTGGAGCGTGACCACCAACCTTTCCCTCGAAGAAGCGCGACGGATCGCACTTGCAGCGCAGGGGTTTGGCGCTCCTCGTCCCGAGCGGCCAACCGCGAACCGTTTGCGAGGGACGCTCGATCGCCTCGGGCTCTTTCAGATCGACAGCGTAAACGTTCTGACCCGGGCGCACTATCTGCCCGCCTTCTCGCGGCTTGGGGGTTACGATCCGACAGCGATCGAGCGCGACGCCTGGGGCCCGAAGCGTCAGCGGCGCATGTTTGAATATTGGGCGCATGAAGCATCCCTGCTTCCGCTCGACCTGCACCCCCTGCTGCGCTGGCGCATGGCCCGCGCAGAACGCGGCGAGATCGGTTACCAGGGTTTGAGGCGCTTCGCGGCCGAGCGAAGAGCTGAGGCGCAGGCAGTGCTCGATCGCATAACCGCGGAGGGGCCTATGACCGCCGCGGACTTCGAAGACGGATCGAGCAAGAGCGGATGGTGGGAATGGAGCCACACCAAGCACGCACTGGAATGGCTGTTCTGGGCGGGCAGGATCACCACCGCCACGCGCCGCGGAAGCTTCGCGCGGGTCTATGACCTGCCCGAGCGTGTGTTGCCTGGAGCAGTCCTCGATCTGCCCACGCCGGATGCAGCAATCGCGCAGCGCGCGCTGATCGAACGCAGCGCACGAGCGCTTGGCGTGGCAACCGCCGCAGACCTGCGCGACTATTATCGGCTGAAACCCGAAGAGGCAGATCACGCGATCGCGGCAGAAGCGGAAGCGGGCACGCTCATCCCGGTCCGCGTTCAAGGCTGGAGTCAGAAGGCGTGGATGCACCGCGAAGCCCGGCTACCCCGCCGCGTGCGCTCAGCGTCGTTGCTCGCGCCATTCGATCCCCTGATCTGGGAGCGCGGCCGCACCGAGCGCCTGTTCGGCTTTCGCTATCGCATCGAAATCTATGTGCCGCCGGACAAGCGCACCCACGGCTACTATGTCCTGCCCTTTCTCATGGACGAAGCGCTCGTCGCGCGCGTGGATCTCAAGGCCGATCGCCAGGCCGGGATACTCCTCGCGCATCGCGTGACCCTCGAGCCCGGCGCGCCCGCTGAAACCATTGAGCGGCTGAACAACGAACTGGATCAACTCGCGGCATGGCTCGGGCTCAATGGCGTTCGAATCGGCGAGATTGTTCGGGTTTCATGAGCCTGAAAATGAGCGGACGCTTTCAGCACGGCGAGCCGGCGGCAGCGATCGTCGCCCGAATGGGCCGAAACCCGCTGGGGCTCGTTGGAGCCCCAGCGGAATAGCGCGCGTCCGCGGCGAGAAATGCCCGCTCCCCCGCTTCATTCTACCTCCCGGCAGAACAAGCCGTTACCCCGGATTCCGGAGCCCATCGGAATCGAGGACGATGCTAGCTAGCGAAAGTTACAGTGCAACCAGTCTGGTCCGACATTCGTGCTCAATATGGATGTAACCAAATCGGCGCTCGCCATGCGGCAGTTGCACGCGGTTCTCGGCGGCGGTCAGGCGCGCAGCGATCACGCCCGGAATTCACCGGATACCCACCGACCGATCAGCTTCGCTTTGCGGCGATATACCGCTCGACCTGCTCCTCGAGGATATCGAGCGGCAACGCGCCCTGACTCAGAACCGCCTCGTGAAAATCACGAATGTCGAACCGCGGCCCAAGCTCCTTCTCGGCTTTCGCGCGGAGCGCTGCGATCCGGAGCTGCCCGACCATGTAGCTCGTCGCCTGCCCCGGCCAGTTGAAGTACCGGTCGACCTCGCGCGCGATATCCGTGTCCGATACCGAGCTGTTGGCCCGGAAATAGGCGATCGCCTGCTCGCGGGTCCACCGCTTCGAGTGGATGCCGGTGTCGAGCACCAGCCGGATCGCACGCCACACCTGGAGCGAGAGCATGCCGAAACGGGCATAGGGATCCTTGTACACGCCCATCTCGCCCGCCAGCCGCTCGGAATACAGGCCCCAACCCTCCATATAGGCGCCATAGCCGCCGAACTTGCGGAACTTGGGAATGCCGACCAGCTCCTGTTGGCGCGCGATCTGGAAATGATGGCCGGGCGCGCCCTCATGCGCAGCAATGCCCGCGACCTGAACCTTCTGCGTCTGGTTCATGTCGACCAGATTGACATAGTAGATGCCGGGGCGCGTGCCGTCGGCCGAAGGCGGATTGTAGAACGCGGTCGAGGCGGTTGCCTCGCGCCACTTCTCGACCGCGCGCACCTCCAATGGCGCCTTGGGCAGGACATGGAAATAGCGTGGTGCCGCAGCCATCGCCGACGCGATCACGACGCGCGCATCGCGGAGGTACTCCTCGCGCCCTGCCTCCGTGTTCGCATATTTGAACTTCGGATCGGTGCGAATATGGTCGAAGAACTGCTCGAGCGTACCGTCGAACCCGACCTCGCGCTTGATCGCTTCCATCTCCTGCCGGATCGCCGCCACCTGCTCCAGACCAAGCTGATGGATCTGGTCTGCCGTTAGGCTGGTGGTCGTCGACGCCTTGAGACGGTCGGCGTAATAGGCCGCACCCTCGGGCAGGTTCCAGGCACCGAAATTGCCCTTGGACTTGGGCTCGATCTCGTCCAGCGCCGCGATCAGCACGTCATAGCCCGTGCGGAACGGTCCGGTGAGCGCGTCACGCGCCTTGGCGAGCAACGCTTCCTTGGTCGCGGCCGGCGCGTCCAGCGCGGCTACCTTCTTGGTGAAGTCGGCCATGAGCGTCGAGTCCGGGCCGCTGTCGAAGGGCGCACCGGTGATCACCTTGCGTGCATCAGCCCGCGCCGGCGCGAAGTTGACCTTGTTGGGTATAATTCCCGCGGCTGCCTGCCGCCGCATCGTCGCAGCGACTTCCCGCATCACGCGCTCGGTGTCGCGCAGGCGCGCGACATAGGCCTCGGCATCCGCAACGCTGTCGACCTTGTGGTTGTTGATCAGCAGGACCGGGATCGCGCCGGCGGGGCTGCCGTTGGTCGATACCGGAAAGCGCAGCTGACGGTACCGGAATGCCTCGCGGCCGCGCTCGACCTCATATTCGAAAAGCCGGTAGCTGACCCGTGCGCTTTCACCGAGCTGCTCCGGCTTGAACCGGGCGCGCATTTCCCTGAGTTGCCGCTCGGCAAGGTCGCGCCCACGAATCGCCGCCGCATCGGTCCGGTCGTCCAGCCGGCCGTAGTCCGTCTTGAAGCCAAGCTGGGTTTGCGCCTCGGGACTGAGTTTGATCTGCTCATCGAAGGCCTGATCGAGAAACTGCAGCAACGCGGCGTCCTGCGTCTGAGCTTGCGCGGTCGCGGCCGATGCGGACCCCGGCGCATTCGCCTGAACGAGAGGCAAGGCAAGCACCAGCGCAAGCGTACGACGCATCATCATCTCCTTATCGACGTACGCTTCTTGCCAGCTATCGGCCCCAAAGCAATCGCGTTCCTTTGCTCAACCGGCGCCGCCGCGCAGCGTACGGACCGCATGATCGGCCGCGCGGACGGTAAGCGCCATGAAGGTGAGCGAGGGGTTCACGCACGATACCGACGCCATCTGCGCGCCGTCGGTCACGTACAGGTTCGAGGCGTCATGCGCCTGGCTCCAGCCGTTGAGCACCGAGCTGCGCGGATCGACGCCCATGCGCGCGCCGCCCATTTCGTGGATGGCGTCGCCGGGCACGTGCTCTGCTTCCGAGCTGCTGACGTTGCTCATCCCCGCGGCCTTGAGCATCGCCTCGCCCTGCGCCCGCGCGTCCGCCATCATCCGCAGTTCGTTCTCGCGGAAACGGACGTCGAAGCGCATCAGCGGGACCCCGAAGCGATCGACCTTGTCGGCGTGCAGGGAAACGGTGTTGTCGCGATAGGGCAGGCATTCGCCGAATGCGCCGATATGGAATTTCCACGGCGCGTATTTGCGCATCCCGTGCTTCATCGACGCGCCGAAACCGACCGGCGGTGCGACGTCGCGATGCGCGCCGCCCTGATAGCCATAGCCGCGCTTGAAGCCGAGATTCTCGTCGCCCCCCAGGTTGCGGAAGCGCGGGATGTAGATCCCGCCCGGGCGGCGGCCATATTCGATATATTCGCTCATCCCCGGGATCTCGCCCTCGATCCAGACGCGGAAGATGTGATCCATCACATATTTGCCGAGCGTCCCGCTCGAATCGAAATGGCTGCGGCCGCTGCCCTCGGCGCGCGAGTTCATCAGGATCTGGGTCGAGGCCATCGCCGATGCGCACAGGAAGACAAGGTCGGCGTTGACCACCTCCGCCTGGCGCGTCTTCGCGTCGATGAAGCGCACGCCGGTCACGCGCTTCTTCACCGGATCATATTCGAGGTTGGTGACGACCGCGTCCGACCGCAGCGTCAGCCGCCCGGTCGCGCGCGCCGCCGGCAGCGTCACCGCCTGGGTCGAGAAATAGGCGCCGAACGAGCAGCCATTGCCGCACTGGTTGCGCAGCTGGCATTTCGTCCGGTTCTGCTCGGGCTTGTCCTCGGTGAGGTTGGACAGGCGCGCGTTGATGAGCTTGCGTCCCGGGAACTGCGCCTCGAGCCGTTGCTTGACCCATTTCTCCGCGATGTTCATCGGCATCGGCGGCTGGAATTCGCTGTCGGGGAGCTGGGGCAAATTCTCGCGCGAGCCGGAGACGCCGATATACTTCTCCACCCGGCTGTACCAGGGCGCGATGTCGTCATAGCGGATCGGCCAGTCGCCATCGATGCCGTCGCGCTTGTTGGCCTCGAAGTCCTCGGCGCTCCAGCGGAAGGTCCAGCGCCCCCAGATCAGCGATTTGCCGCCAACCGCGCCGGGGCGGATCCAGAAGAACTTGCTGCCCTCGCCATAGGCATAGGGGTTGAGCCGGTCGTCATTGTAGAACTGCCGGTTGCTGGGCGCGACATAGCCATGTTTGGCGATGAAATAATCGCTCTCGATCAGCGGCTTGGGCATCATGTTGCGCGCCGGCACCTCATAGGCCGGCTTGCCGTCATAGGTATAGTCCTCGCCATGCTCGACCATCACGCCGCGATCGAGCATCAGCACGCGCAGGCCCTTTTCCGTGAGCTCCTTCGCCGCGAAACCGCCGCTGATGCCGGATCCGATGACGATCGCATCAAACCTGTTGGTCGAAGCCATAACCCAATACTCCTGTACGGTCAGAAGCGCAGCGCGCGCAGCGTCTGGAAACTCGTCGTGACGTCGGGAAGATAGGGCGCGGGCGCCTGGTCGTTCTCGACATAGAAATGGCGGACGCCGGCACTGCCCTTGCGCTTGAACAGCGCCGCGAAATCGATCGTGCCCGCGCCCACCGCGACCATGCCGCCATCGGCGCGCATGTCCTTGACGTGATAGGCGTAGAGCCGGCTCGACAGCCGGTCGATCAGCGCCCCCGCATCCTCGCCGGCCTTCACCGCCCAGAACAGGTCGAGCTCGATCTTCACCAGCGCCGGGTCGGTTTCCTTGAGCAGCTGGTCGAACAGGCTGACGCCGCCCGGCTTCTGCGTGAACTCGAAATCGTGATTGTGATAGGCGAAGCCGAGCCCGGCCTTTTTGAGGTCCGCGGCGAAGCGGCCGATGTTCGGCAGCGCAGTCTGCCATCCCGGCCCGGTGCGATGCTCGTCGGTCATGTAGGGCAGGATGATCGTGTCCGCGCCGAGCGCCTTGGCCAGGGTCACCTGCCGGTCGAACTGGGTGAGCAGGGCATCGTAACCGACATGGATCGACGGCGCCTTGAGGCCCAGCCGGTCGAGCGTCCCGCGCAACATCGCGGAATCCATGGCGTCATAGCCGCCCCCGCCGAACTCGACCTCGCGATAGCCGATCGCCGCGACCTGCTCGAGCGTCTTCACCGGATCCTTCGCGAAGAGCTCGCGCAGCGTGTAGAGCTGGAGACCGATCGTCCGGCGCTGCGCGGCAGCGGCGGGGAAACAGGCAAGGGCTGCGGCGCCCGCAGCGCCTGCGAGCACGGTTCTGCGTGCGATCATGCGGAATACACCTTGTTGATCTGAGAATAGAGAAATTCGCCGTTATACTCGCCCGGCACCGGGAGATATTCGCGCTCCTGCGTCATCCCGATCTCGGACGTATAATAGCCGGCGATGACGAGCTGCCGGAACGGCTCGAAGAACGCGTCGGCGCCGGGCAGATGCTTGTTCATCGCCAGTGTCAGCAGTGCGTCCTGCTGCTCCGCGCTCGCCTTGGCGGCAGGCACGTTGAAGTCGCGCATGCTGCGCGCCTCGATCGCATCGAGCCCGGCGATGATCGGCACCCGGTCGGCCGGCAATGCCCAGTCGGCCAGCATCTTCTCGATGAAGTCCGGCACCCCGGCAGCGATGGCACCGGGCGTGTCGGTGGTCGGGATGACGCGGTCGCTCAGTGCGGCCATCGCCGCGCGCTGGACGGGGGTGAACACCCGTACGCTCGGCGGCCCTTCGGAAATGGCGGGGATATCGACCCCACGCGGCGCACCGGCCGCGCGGGCGAGCGGCGCGAACAGCGAAGCGCCGAACATGCTCGCCACGCCCGCCAGTGCGGTTCTGCGGTTGATCATTTGGCTTCTCCGGGAAGGTCCTGCGGGATTGCGGCCTCGGGCAGCGGACGCGCCCAGATGTTTCGGAACGAGACCGGCGAGCTGTGATCCTGCAGCTGCAGCGGCGCCGCATCGGGATGCGGCTGATAGGCGGCGACCTTGCGCCACACCGTGGTGCCGAGCAGCGCCTGGCGGTTCTGCACCAGCACGCCGTTCAGGAACGCCGTGACATAGGCCGGGCGCAACAGCTTGCCGTCGGATGCGAAGCGGGGCCGTTCGAACACGATGTCGTAGCTTTGCCATTCGCCCGGTTTGCGCGCGGCGTTCACCAGCGGCGGCTTCCAGCCATAGGCCGCACCGACCGTGCCGTCGGCATAGGTCGGGTTCTGATAGCCGTCGAGGATCTGGACCTCATAGCGCTGCATGAACCAGATGCCGCTGTTGCCGCGATCCTGCGAGGTGCCCGCGGGCGGATTGGGCGTGCGGAACTCGAGATGGAGCTGAACGTCACCAAAGCTCTGGCGCGAGACGAGGTTGTTGTCGCCGCCGCCCGGCGGGCGAGGCGGCACCGTGAGCGCGCCGTCCGCGACCGTCCACGGCGCCAGCACAGCTTGCCACGCGTCGGCAGACTTGCCGTCGAACAGAACGATCGCGTCGGACGGTGCGCCGCCCGGCACCACCGCCGGCGTCACGACCACGGGCGCCGGCCGGTCCGCATCATGGACGCGCCATTTGCCGTCGGGCAGTATCGGCGTGTCCCTGAATCCCGGCTTCTCCTGCGCGGATGCGCTCGCGACCGCGATCCACGCGGCCATCACGCAACCCGCCCTGCGCATACGCGTCATGCCTCTCCTCCTTGTCGATCGATGCTGCGGTAAGCGGCGATCAGCCGGTCCTCACCGGCGCGGCCCGCTATCGAATTGCCATGCTCCATGCCGATCACCCCGGCATAGTTCCGCGCGCGGAGCCAGCGGACGATCGTCGCGTAATTGACCTCGCCGGTCCCCGGCTCCTTGCGGCCGGGATTGTCGCCGAACTGGAGATAGGCGATCTCGGACCAGCAGCTCTCGAGCGCGGGGATCAAATTCCCCGACTGGATCTGCTCGTGATAGAGATCGGCGAGGATCTTCACCGCCGGGCTGTTGACGCCGCGCGCCACGGCATAGCCCTGTGCGATCGTCTGCATGTACACGCCGGGATGATTGGTGCGCGTGTTCAGCGGCTCCATCACCAAGGTCAGCTTGTGCGGCGCCATGATGTCGCCGGCGCGGCGCATCACGTCGATGATCCGGGCGGTCTGGATATCGACCGGCACGCGCGGATCGAGGAACCCCGTCACCACCGTCATCTGCGTCGCGTTCAGCCGCTTGGCGACATCGACTGCATTGCGGATGTCGGACAGGAATGCCTCGCGCTCGCCATCGTCATTGCCGCCGAGCAGCGGCCGCGACTGCGCCCATTTCGGCATGCTCGCAACGAACACGCCCATCCGCATGCCGCGCTGGGAGAGCGCCTTCGCCATCCGCTCCTGCTCGTCGACCGGCCGGCCGGCGGCTTCATTGTCTTCCCAGGCGCGGAAGCCCTGATCGGCGGCGAAGGCGATCTGCTCGATCCGGCCGCCCCGGCTCGCGAAGCTGCCTTCGTGCGGCGCATAGGCGAGCGAGAAATAGGCGGCGTTCGACGCGGAATCGCGCGCGCCCGCCAGCGCGGCGAGCGGCAAGGCCACCCCTCCCGCGAGCAAGCTTCGGCGCGCGATCGGCGGCATCACTTTGCGCTCTCGGCCTTCAGAAAGGCGATGATCGCGGCGCGCTTCGCCGGATCGGGCGTGCCGATCGGCATCCGCGTTCCCGGGACCTTCTTCGACGGGTTGGCGAGGAACGCGTCCAGCGTCTTCTCGTCCCATTTCAGCTTCGAGCCCTTGAGCGCCGCGGAATAGCTGACGCCGGGTACCGAGGCAGCGGGCTTGCCGATGATCCCGTAGAGATTGGGGCCAAGCCCGTTCTTGCCGCCCTTGTTGGTGGTGTGACAGGCGCGGCATGCGGCAAAGGCCGCCGGTGCTCCGCTGGTCTGCGCAAAGCTGGGCGCAAGCGCCGCGCCCAATGCCGCCAGCGCCACTGCTCCTGTCGCCACACCCGCTACCAACTTCATCTCGTCTCTCCCAATCTCTTGTCTCGTTCGGCGAAAACCTGCGTCATCCGCTTCCGATTGCAGTCCACTTCTCGTCCGATGCCGCATTGGCGACGACCGTCTCGACGAAGCGCATCGTGCGCAGCCCGTCGGCAAGGCCGGGGAACCAGCCTTGCATGCCACCATCGCCGTCCCGAACCGCGGCCGCGAAGGCGCGGTAGATATTGGCGAAGGCCTCGACATAGCCTTCCGGATGCCCCGCCGGGGTCCGGGTCAGCGCAAAGGTGCGGGGGTCGAGACCCGGACCGCCGGTCCGCACCGTCTCGGCGGGCCGGTCGAGCCAGCGCAAGATCAGCGTGTTCGGTTCCATCTGCGACCATTCGAGCCCGCCAAGCTCGCCATGGACCCGCAGCTTGAGGCCATTCTCCTCGCCGGCCGCGACCTGGCTGGCCTTGAGCACCCCGCGGGCACCGCCTTCGAAGCGCAGCAATGCGCTCACGTCATCGTCCAGCAGCCGTCCCGATACATGCGTGGTCAGATCCGCGCAGACGGCTTGCGTCCGCAAGCCCGAGACATGCTCGGCGAGCTGGAAAGCGTGCGTACCGATATCGCCCAGGCACCCGCCGATCCCCGCGCGCGCGGGATCGGTGCGCCATTCGGCCTGTTTCTGGCCGTCCCGATCGATCGGCAGGCTGAGCCAGCCTTGCAGATACTCGGCCTGCACCAGCCGGATCGCACCGAAATCGCCGCGCGCGACGCGAATGCGCGCCTCCTCGATCAGCGGATAGCCGGCATAGGTGAAGGCCAGCGCGAACAGCCGGCCGCTCGCTTTCACGGACCGCGCGATCGCCTCGGCCTCGGCGACGCTCATCGCCATCGGCTTCTCGCACAGCACATGAAAGCCCGCATCGAGCGCGGCGATCGCCACCGGCGCATGGAGGTGGTTGGGCGTGACGATCGCGATCGCATCGACCCGCGCCTCCGGCGGCAGCGCACGCTCGCCTTCAACCAGTTGCTCGAAGGTGCCGTAGACGCGCTGCGGATCGAGCCCGAGCGCGTCGCCGGTCCGCGCATTGCGCCCGGCATCGGTGCTGAACGCCCCCGCAGCCATCCGCCACTCGCCGTCGATCGCAGCGGCCATGCGGTGGACAGCGCCGATAAACGCGCCTTCGCCGCCCCCCACCATGCCGAGCCGAAGCGGCTGTCGCGCCATTCTCAGAGCCCCAGCAGCTTGCGGATCGCGTTCCGGTCGGCGCCGCTCGCTGCGAAATCGTCGAACGGCCGCTCGGTCAGGCGAATGATGTGATCGCGGATGAAGGGCGCGCCTTCGCGCGCGCCGTCTTCCGGATGCTTGAGCGCGCATTCCCATTCGAGCACGGCCCAGCCCGTGTAGCCATATTGCGCGAGCTTGCTGAAGATGCCGACGAAATCGACCTGCCCGTCGCCGAGCGAGCGGAAGCGGCCGGCGCGATCCACCCAGCTCTCATAACCGCCATAGACACCGGTCCGCCCGGTCGGGTTGAACTCGGCATCCTTCACATGGAAGCACGAGATGCGGTCGTGATAGCGATCGATGAAGTCGAGATAGTCGAGCTGTTGCAGCACATAGTGCGACGGGTCGAACAGGATGCGTGCGCGGGGGTGGTTGTCGACCGCGGCGAGGAAGCGCTCCCAGGTTGCGCCGTCATGGATGTCCTCGCCCGGATGGATCTCGAAGGCGCAGTCGACCCCTGCCTCCTCGAACATGTCGAGGATCGGCGTCCAGCGGCGGGCAAGCTCGGCAAAGGCTTCCTCGACCAGCCCGGCCGGGCGCTGCGGCCAGGGATAGACATAGGGCCAGGCGAGCGCGCCGGAGAAGGTGGCGTGCGCCTTGAGCCCGAGATTGGCGCTCGCCTTCGCGGCGAGCTTGACCTGCTCGACCGCCCAGGCCTGGCGCTCGGCGGGCTTGCCGTGCAGCTCGGCCGGGGCGAAGCCGTCGAACAGCTGGTCATAGGCGGGATGCACCGCCACCAGCTGGCCTTGCAGATGCGTCGACAGCTCGGTCGGCTCGACGCCATGGTCCGCGAGCCGGCCGCGCAGGTCGTCGCAATAGCCTTTGCTTTCCGCTGCCAGCTTGAGGTCGATCAGCCGCGGGTCGCAGGGGATCTGGACTCCCTTATAGCCAAGATCGCCAGCCCATTGGGCGAGGCCGTCGAGCGTGTCGAACGGGGCCTTGTCGCCCATGAACTGGGCGAGGAAGATCGCGGGACCCTTCATCGCGGTCATGCGGCGGCTCCCTTCCTGCTGTCGTCACGGAACAGGAACTGGAACAGCAATGTGATGACCGCGGCGGCGATCGCCGGATACCACCACATCTGCTGCCAGTCGGCGATCGTCGGCGCTGCGGGCAGCTGGGCATAGAGCAGCCCGCCGATCTGCGAGCCGAGCAGCATGCCGACGCCATAAGTGAACAGCGTCAACATCCCCTGCGCCTGCGCATTCACACCCTTGGGCGTCGCGATCGTGCCGGTATAGATCGCCCCGGCAACGAAGAAGAAATCGTAGCAAACCCCATGCAACGCAACACCGAAATAGACCGCCCACAGTGATCCGTCGCCGTCGCCGATCGCGAACAGAGCATAACGCAGTGCCCAGGCAGCCATGCCCACCAGCAGCAACGGCTTCACCCCGAACCGGCGATAGAGCCACGGCATCGAGAACATGAACGCCAGCTCGGACATCTGCCCGATCGCGAGCGTGCCACTGACATTGGTGATGCCGGCCGCGCCGATATAGGGCGAGGCATAGGCGTAATACATGGCGAGCGGGATCGAGATCAGCGTCGCGCAGATCACGAAGATCAGATAGGAGCGCTGCCGCATCAGGCCGAACGCCTCGACACACAGCACCTGGCGTACCAGGCTCTCGTCGCTCGGCGCGTCGGGCTCGATCGCGGGAAGCGTCAGGCTGTAAAGGCCGAGCGCGATCGACACGACCGCCGCGACGCGGAAGATCTCCGGGCTGGCCGACAGCGCCGCCCAGCCGATGATCAGCCCGGCGACGATCCAGCCGAGCGTGCCGAAGGCGCGCACGAAGGGGAAACGGTCGTCCCGCGTGCCCAGACTTTTCAGCGCGATCGTGTTCGCGAGGCCAACGGTCGGCATGTAAAGGATCATGTAGCCGAACAGCACCCAGACGAAGGTACCGCCCGTCTCCGGCGTCAGCAGCGCCGGCAAGGCCAGCAGAATGGCGCCGCCGAGGAGGTGGAGGATCACCATCAGCGCCTTGGGGCTGAGATAGCGGGTCGCCGCCATGCCGAGCAGGAAGGATCCGGCGATCGAGGCGATCGGACCGACAGAGAAGGCATTGCCGATCAGCGCGCCGATCCCCACCGTCTGCATGACCAGCCCGAGCGTGACCGCCCATGCGCCCCAGACGAAGAACTGCATGAACATGAGCGTGCTGAGCCGCCCCATCAGCAGCCCAGAAACCGGATGCGAAGCGCCCTCCAGCGCCTCATTGGCCGTGGCCATGCGATCCCCTCCCCTCATTGTGGTTCGTTCTTTTCGCGACTCAGGCTACGCACGTCGATCATCGATGTAAAGGATTACATCGAATTTTGTCGACAGGCTGTACGCCAAGCGACATGAAGCCACGATGCCAACGATTATCGACGTCGCCGCAGTCGCGGGCGTCTCCACTGCCACGGTTTCGCGCGTATTGAGCCAGCCCGATCGTGTGGCGGAAGCGACCCGCAAACGCGTGCTCGAAGTCGTTCAATCGCTCGGCTATGCCCCGAACGTCGCCGCACGGACGTTGCGCACGCTGCGGGCCGCCAAGATCCTGCTGACGGTGCCCGACATCTCCAACCCGTTCTTTGCCAGCATCATCCGCGGCGCGGAGGAGGCGGCGCGCGATGCGGGCTATGCGGTGGTGGTCGGCGACACCCGCCACGACCCGCAGGTCGAGGATCAATATGCGGAGATGCTCTCGCGCCGCGAGGTGGATGGGCTCATCTTTCTCGGGCACCGCTTACCGGACAATCTGAGCCCGCTCCTGTCCCGGCCAGGCGTTGCCGCGCCAGTCGTCAACGGCTGCGAATACAGCCCGGATCTCGGTGTCCCGAGCGTGCATATCGACAATGCGGCTGCCGCCGGCGATGCCGTCGAGCATCTGATCGAGCTGGGCCATCGCGATATCGGGATCATCACCGGGCCGCTCATCAGCCCGATCAGCCGCGACCGCCTTTCCGGCGCCATGGAGGCTGCCAAACGGTACGGCCTGCAGGATCGCCTGCAGGTCCGGAATGGCGACTATTCGGCCAAGCTGGCCTTCGAGCTGGCAGGCGACCTGCTCAAGCAGAACGTCACCGCGATCTTCTGCTTCAGCGACGAGATGGCGATGGGCGCGATCAGCGCGATCGGCGCGGCGGGCCTGACCTGTCCCGGACATGTGTCGGTCGTCGGCTTCGACGATCTCCCGACCGCCCGCTTCTTCCAGCCCGCGCTCACCACGGTCGCCCAGCCCAAGGGCCTGATCGGCCAGAGAACGGTCGAGCTGCTGGTCGAGATTCTGCGCGATCCGGAAAGCCCGATCCGGCAGATTACCCTGCCCCATGAACTCGTCGTCCGCGACAGCACCCGCGCGGTCAGTTCCTAGCCGCCGCTATCTTCTCAAGACGGGCCTGAATCTCGCTTTCGGGGAGCCAGCGGCCGCGTATCATCACGCCGGCGCGACGCTCGACATTGGCCAGATTTTCAAGCGGATTGGCGGTCAGCAGGATCAGATCCGCGCGCTGTCCAGGCGCAATCGTTCCGAAACCTGCCTTGGCCCCGAAATAACGCGCCGCCTCGCGCGTACCGGTCGCGAGCACCTGATAGGGCGTCAGCCCCGCCGCCTGCATCATCCGCATCTCGTGATGGATCGAAAAGCCGGGCACATTGAAGAATTGCGGCGCATCCGATCCGAGTGCGATCGGTGCGCCCGCGGCATGAAGGCCGCGTACCAGACGGCGGCGAAGCTCGACCAGCTGCCGCGCCGCATCGGGCTGGAAATCGGGACGCGCGGCGAAGTCCCGCTTCGCCTTCACCCAGCCATCCAGCACACGCTTTGGCATATAGCGCATTTCGGGCCGCGCGATCATCGCCTCCGGTGTCTCGGGCGAAGCAAGATGCTCGACCAGGCTCAGCGTGGGCACATTCCAGGTGCCGGCAGCGATGGTGCGCCGCACGGCATCGGGAATGCGGCGTTCATCGACAAACTGTATCCAGCCGCTGCCGAAGAAGCCGGCCGGGCGTCCGGCGGTATCGGTGCCTTCCGGGACGAGAAACTCGACATAGCGATCGAGATGGTCGATCGAGGCTTGCCGACTTCCGAGCGCATCGGTGAGGCGGACTCCCTCGGGGATGTGGCCGCCGAACGGCATTCCGATCCCGTTCGCGGTCTCCGCCATCGCGAGATAGGCGTCCCGCGGCACGCTGCCGATCTTGATCAGGTCATATCCCGCCGCGCGATAATCGCGCACCGCCTGACGCGCCTTGTCGGGCGTTCCGGCGGCCGCTGCGCTCAGCCAGGGGCTCGCCGTATGGAGCCTGGGGCCAACCACGCCCCCCGCGGCGATACGGTCGCGCAGAGCAAGGTGCGACGCGTTTCCGGCCATGTTGCGGACGGTGGTGATGCCATTCGCGACATAGAGGAACAGCATGTTGTCGCGATAGGCCGGATCCTCGGGGCCGGGTACATGGCCGTGCATCTCCGCCAGGCCCGGCATCAGCCAGCGCCCCTTGCCCTCGATCCGGCGGGCGCCGGCCGGGATATGTGCCGCGGCCGCCGGAGCCACCGACACGATCCGTCCGTCCTGCACCACCACTGTCTGGTTCACGAGCACATGCTCACGGTCCATCGGCACGACGTTGACGCCAACAAGGGCGATCGTCCCGCCAGACGGATTCGCGTCAGCTCCCGCTCCTCTCGCCGCGACAAACGCCGCAGCGACCAGCAGCAGGAGCGCGATGACAACTAGCGGAACGCGCCTGTCGAGAGAAGCGAAGCGTGGCATCGGAACGCGCTCCTTTCAGCCGGATCGGGTCGCGATCCGTTTCCGGAAGCTATCACCCACTGGCCAGCTTGTCAGGTCTGCCCTCCCGAACAGGCGCCAACTCGATCATTCCGTCAGGTCGAGGCCCCGCCCTTCCCGGACCAGCTTCGTGCGCAGCTTGGGTGCTGCAGCTGACGCACGCGTCATCCCGGCAAGCACCAGAATCCTGTTGACGAGTCCCTGGCGGATGGCCTTCTCCATCGAAGACCCATTCCTTCCGCCAAGAGCCTGCAATGCTGCCCCTATCCAACAAGCCGCGCCCGCTGGGTAAGACGGACATCTTCGCATCCCCGATCGCCTGGGGCATGTGGCGCTTCGCCGGTAGCGATGTGGCCACCGCACGCGCTCTGATCGAAGCGGCGCTGGCTGAGGGGATAACCTTGTTCGACACCGCCGACATCTATGGGGTCGGCACGCAGGACGGTTTCGGCTCGGCCGAAGCGCTGCTCGGCCGTGTCCTTGCCGAGGCACCGGCGCTCAGCGAGCATATGGTGATCGCCACCAAGGGCGGAATCATACCCGGCACGCCCTATGATTCGAGCGCAGACTATCTGGCCGCCGCGCTCGATGCCTCGCTCGCCCGGCTCGGCGTCGACCATGTCGATCTTTGGCAAGTGCATCGTCCCGATTTGATGACCCATCCGGAGGAGCTTGCAAAGACGCTCACGCGCATGATCGAAAGCGGCAAGACGCGCGCGGTTGGCGTGTCGAACTTCTCGCCTTCGCAGACCCGCGCACTCCAGGCATGGCTTCCCTTTCCGCTCGCCAGCCATCAGCCCGAATTCTCGGCATTCCATACGCAACCCTTGTGGGATGGCATTCTCGATCAGGCGATGGAGTGCAGCATGGCGGTGCTCGCCTGGTCACCGCTTGGCGGCGGCCGGCTGAATGGCGAGGGCGCGGTCACCGCGCTGCTCGATACGAAGGCGCAGGAAAGCGGGACCTCGCGTGCCGCCGCCGCCCTTGCATGGATCATGGCGCATCCCGCTCGCCCGATTCCGATCATCGGCACGCAGACGCCCGCGCGCATCGCTGAAGCGTCGCAAGCCTTCAATGTCCTGTGGACGCGCGCCGAATGGTATGCGGTGCTTGAGGCCTCAACGGGCGAAAAGCTGCCATAGGGCGCGCTACCCGGCCAAGCGGGTCGTGCGCAATCCGCCGGGATAGGGCGTGAGCCTGACGCGATCGCCCTTGCGCAGCGCAAGTTCGACAATGGCGTCACCGCTTCGCACGCGCGCCGGGCCGCCATTGTCCGCCGTCAGGATCGCCTCCACCAGCCTTCCCTCGGCCCAGCGCAGGTCGACACCGATATTTCCCCGCGCACGCAGGCCCGAAATATGGCCGCTCGGCCACCTGCGCGGCAGCGCCGGCAGCAGGTGGATGATTCCCGAATGGCTCTGCATCAGCATCTGGCCGATGCCTGCCGCGCCGCCCAGATTGCCGTCGATCTGAAACGGCGGATGCGCGTCGAACATGTTGGGATAGGTGCGGCTGGACTGCAGCAGCATCTGCAACACCTTGTACGCGCGCTCCCGCTGTTCGAGCCGTGCCCAAAGGTTGATCCGCCAGCCAATACCCCATCCCGTCGCATCGTCGCCGCGGATCTCCAGCGTCCGGCGCGCCGCCGCGGCAAGCTCCGGCGTTCGTTGCAGCGTGATCTGCTCGCCGGGATACAGCGCATAGAGATGGCTGACATGGCGATGGTTGATCTCGGGCACGTCCATGTCCCAGTCGTCGAACCATTCCTGCAACTGCCCCGCCTTGCCGATCCGGTCGGGCGGAATCTTCGCGAGCGTCGCCGCGATCTCCGCCCGCAACGCCGGGTCGTCTCCCAGCAGTTCGGACGCTGCGATGGTGTGCGTGAACAGATCGCGCAGCAACTGGCTGTCCATCGCCGGCCCGGCGCAGATCGAAACGCCGGGGTGGTGCGAATTCTCCGGCGAGTTGGACGGGTTCATCACCAGCTCGCCGGTCCGCGGATGCGGCACCAGCGCGTCGAGATAGAAACGGCACGACGACGCCATCAGCGGATAGAGCTCGGCCAGGAACGCGCGGTCGCGGCTATAGTCCCAATGGTCCCACAGCGTATTGAGCAGCCACGCGCCGCCCATCGGCCACATGCCGTAGATCGCCGACGAATTGACCGTCGCCTGCCGCCACAGATCGGTATTGTGATAGGCCACCCAGCCCCGCGCACCCCAATCGTTGCGGGCGGTGCGCTGGCCGGTGATCGCCAGATCCTTGGTCATGCGCAGCAGCGGCTCGACCAGCTCGCCCAGATTGGCGGCATCGGCCAGCCAGTAGTTCATCTCCGCATTGATGTTCAGCGTCCATTTGGACTCCCATGGCGGCGCGGTCCGCTCGTTCCAGATGCCCTGGAGGTTGGCGGGTTGCGTGCCGGGACGTGACGACGCGATCAACAGGTATCGCCCGAACTGATAGTAGAGCGCGGCAAGCGCCGGATCGTCGAGCTCACCCGAACGCGCGATACGCTGGTCCGTGGGCAGGTCGGCGGCTGGACTTCGCCCCAGATCGATCGCGACGCGGCGGAACAGCTTGCGATGATCCGCCTGATGCGCGGCCAGCAGCGCCTGCCAGCCCTTCGCACTGGCCGCCGCAATATCCGCGCGCACGATCGCGGAGGGATCGCCCCTTATGTCGTCGAATCTGCGATAGCTGGTCGCGGTCGCCACCAGCAGTACGACCTCATCGGCATCCTCGATGCGGATACCGTCGCGGCCGGTGGTCTGCCGCCCACCGGTGCGTTGCACCCGCACGCGCGTTTCGAAGCGGATTCCCCCCGGAACGCCATGCTGCGCGGGGCCGATCCCGCGCATGACCAGCGTATCGTCCCCCTCCACCATGACCTCGGCATCCTGTGGCGTGGTCAGGGAAATGTTGACGGTGACCGATCCCTTGGGGGCATCGGTCGACAGGCGGATCGCGATGACGCGATCCGGCGCGGACGCGATCACCTCACGCAGATGGGTGACGGTTCGCACCTTGAACCGCGTCGATGCGACCGCGCCGTCGAGGTCGAGGCTACGCCGGTAGCTTTGGCTGTTCTCGATCCCCTGGAACAGCAGCATCAGATCGCCGATCGGCTGATACGACATCTGCCGCTGCGGCCGGGCAACCAGCACCTCGTCGGCCAGGTCCTGAGCCTCCTTGTACTTGCCCGCCCAGATCAGTTCACGGACGCGCGGCAGCCCGGCGCCCGCCTTGGGGTTGGTGCCGTCATAGGGGGAACCGGCGAAGAACGTGTCTTCGTTGAGCTGGACGCGCTCGTTGGCGATCCCACCGAACACCATCGCGCCCAGCCGGCCATTGCCAAGCGGAAGCGCCTGAACCCATTCGTCCGCGGGGCTGTCGTACCACAGGACGGTATCGGCCGCCCCTTCCCCGGCCGCTTGCACAGGGAGGGCGCTCGCGAGTGCGATGCCGGTGCCCGCCTTCATCACGCCGCGGCGCGAAATCCGCGTTGAATCGTCCATCAGCCGCGCCTCGCCTGGCGGGCGAGCGTGAACAGCATCGCGCTGACCGGCGGGATCGTTACCCTGCGGCTGGGCTTGCGGGAGATCGTCGCCAGGCGGGTCGCATCCTTCGCCGCCGCGGACGGCCCGGTCAGCATCACCACGTGCGCCTCCGGCAAGACAGGCAGCTCGACCGTCACCGGCGCATCGCCCTGATTGACCAGTGCGATCCGGTCGCGTCCGTTCTGGCGCAGCGCGTAATAGCCGAGATAGGGATCGGGCACCGCACCCGTTTCGAGGAAGGTCGCGCCGTCGAGCAACTGCGCGAACTGCGTGCCGTAATAGAGCGGGCGACGCGAGAAGCCCTTGGACGGCGTGCCGACGATCGGCGAATAATTGCCATACCCTCCGCCATGCCAGTTGACCCCGATCCAGCCGCGTCGGGCCCAGTCGAGCATCCGGTTGGCGCCCCAGACCGATGCCGCATGCACGTCGGACACACCGATCTTGCCGCCGTCCCAGCAGCTGTTCCCCTCCGACATGCGATAGGGCAGGCCCGACACCCGCCGGGCATCCTCGACCACCGCATAGCCGGCCTGCTTGAACGTCGCCGTCTTCGCCTCGGGCAGCTTGAGCTGGTCGAGCGTCGCTTCGGGGGACCCTGCCGGTCCCATCGCATAATAATGGCCGGTCAGCATCACGACGTCGGGATAGCGCCGCGCGACGCCGGCAAAGGCGGTCAGATACTCCAGCTTGTTCGAGATTCCAGGACCAGCGAATTTCAGTCCCGGCGCGGCGGCGGTTATCGCTGCATGGAAGCGATCCCACTCGGCAACATAGTCGGCGGCAGTCCAGGTCGCGGGGCGGTAGCGGTTGCGGAACACGTCGGGCTCGTTGCCGATCTGGATCGCCGACAACCGTGGCCCGAGGATACGCTGGACATCGGCGGCTTCGCGCGCGGCCTGCTCGGGCGTCGCATGCGCCATGTTGAGACCGTAGAGGCAGCTCCACCCAGTCGCATCGAGGAACCCGCGCAGGTTGCGCAGCGCGGCGGTGGAAACGTTCAGCCCCTCGCGATTGAGCTTGTTATGCTCCGGCCCGTGGATCTCGAATGCCGGTGCGATCACCTTGTCGCCGACATAGGCGGTATGCTCGCCCGACGATCCGCCCAGCCGGATGCTCCCCGACGGCGACAGGCCACGGACCAGCTGCACGAACGCCTTGTTCTCTGCAGAGAAATAGCCGGGGTTGGACAGCTGCGCGCGCTCGAACGACAGGCCGACATAGTCGCGCGGGATCGTCGCGCCGGTCCGGGCCGGATCGTAGCCGAGCTTGACGACGCGATCGGCCGCCGCCGCGATCCGCGGGAACGCCACGACACCACCTGCCATCGCCAGCATCTCGACGAAATCACGGCGCTTCATGCGGCACTCTCCCCACAGCCTGCCGCGCATCTTGCGCGATCATATGATTATCATATGTTTTGAAAACCTGTATGACAACAATGATCCGAAGGGGACGGAAAATGCGGCGTGGCGGCATGGCGATCATCGGCTTCGCAACAGCAGCAGCCCTCGCTTGGGCGGTGCCCGCCGCCGCACAACTCGACGGCAATTCGGACGAAGCGAAGGTCGGCGTCTATCAGCTCCCCGACCCGCTGGTTGCCGCCAATGGCAGCCGCGTCCAGAACCCGCAGGATTGGCGCAAGCGGCGCGCCGAGCTGATCGCGTTGTTCGAGGCGAACATCTACGGCACCGCGCCCCGCCCGCGACGGCAGCGCTATATCATCGATGAAGAGGACGATGCCGCGCTGGGCGGCCTCGCAGTACGGCGGCAGGTGACGATCCTGCTCGACGGACGACGCGACGGGCCGCAGATGCGCGTGCTGCTCTATCTGCCTGCAGGGGCACGGAGCCGAGTGCCGGTGTTCGTCGGCCCCAACTTCCACGGCAATCAGGCGATCTATCCCGATCCGGCCATCCACATCACGCCGAACTGGGTCACCTCGGCAACCGGGATCCGCAAGGGCAGCGCTACGCTGCATTCGCGCGGCATCGACGCGGCCGAATGGCCGGTCGAGGCGATCGTGAAGGCGGGCTATGGCGTCGCCACCTACTTCACCGGCGATCTCTATCCCGATGGCGACAACAAGGTCGCGGAGAGCATCCAGCCCTTCTTCGGTACCAGTCCCTCGGACCCGCAGCATTGGGGTTCGGTCGCGACCTGGGCCTGGGGGCTCAGCCGGGTCTATGACTATCTGGCGACCGACCGCGCCGTCGATGCGCGCCGCGTCATCGTCTTCGGACACTCGCGCTATGGCAAGGCGGCGCTGTGGGCAGGCGCGCGCGACGAACGCTTCGCGATGGTGATCGCGAACAATTCGGGCGAAGGCGGCGCAGCCCTCTATCGCCGCAACTTCGGCGAGACGATCCGGGTGATGAACACCTACTGGTTCGCGCCGCGGTTCAAGACCTACGCTGAACGCGAGGAACAACTGCCCGTCGATGCGCATATGCTGATCGCGCTCGCCGCCCCTCGCCCCGTCTATATCGCCAGCGCGACCGAAGACTGGTGGGCCGATCCCAAAGGCGAATTCCTCGCCGCGAAAGGTGCCGATCCCGTCTACCGCCTGCTCGGCGCGGGCGGGCTCGACGCCGCGGACCTGCCGCCGCCCGACCACTCGATCCAGTCGCGGATCGGCTATCACATCCGCACCGGGCCCCATGCCCTAACGGCGGGTGACTGGGACCACTTCATCGCCTTCGCCGATCGCTGGCTCAAGCCCCGCTAGCTGCTCCGCTTGCCCCCGATATTCACGCCGTATCGCGGCCATTCCGGCCGGATCAAGTGGTGGCGGACATAGGGCATCCCCTCGCAGGTCAGCTCGATCACCGTGGTCGGTGTATCCGGCGCTTCTTCCGGCAACCCGGTCAGCCGCAACGCGATATCGTCCTGCGTGAACGCAACCGGCTGCCCGGTCTTGAGCAACCGCGCCGACAGGATTTTGGTCCGCACGCCGCCGACGGCAACCACCGTCTCCGGCCGAAGAACGTCCAGCGTCGCTGCCGCCGGGCTCTTCGACGGCCAGAAATAGACGTGGACGTAGAGCTTGTCCCTGGCCTTGGTGAAGTTGGTGTAGTTGCCGAACGCCCCCGCCGCGCGGCCATCGGCATCGTAGATCGCAACGCCGTTGGTGCGCAGCCACGCGCCCACCTCCTCCAGCGTCTCGACCGATGCGCGCGGCACCGATCCATCGGCTTCGGGGCCGATGTTGAGCAGGTAGTTCCCGCCCTGCTGCACGCACAGGGTCAGGTCATTGACCAACCGGCGCGCGCTCTTCCATTCTTCATCGGTGCGCTGATAGCCCCAGCCATAATTCATCGTCGCGCAGGATTCCCACGCGCGCTCCGCCGCCGTGATGCGGTGCTCGGGCGTCGCAAAATCGCCGGTGAGGCCGTTGCGGTTGTTGGTGATGATTTCGGGCTGAAGGTCGAACACCATGCGGTTCATCGCGTCCGCACGCCACTGTTCCGGCGTCAGCGGCCAGTCGACATCGTACCAGAGGATGTCGATCCTGCCGTAGTTGGTCAGCAGCTCGCGGAGCTGCGCATGGGTATAGGCGACGAAGCGTTCGCGCGCCGCGGGATCGTCCTTGCATCGCGCGCCGTCGGGATGATGCCAGTCCATCAGCGAGAAATAGAGCCCGACCCGCAGCCCTTCCGCACGTGCCGCCTCGACGAACTCGCGCACGATGTCGCGCTTCGCGCCCTGCTTCGCCGAATTATAGTCGGTCGTCGCCGTGTCCCACAGGCAGAAGCCTTCGTGATGCTTGGTCGTCAGCACCATGTATTTCTGCCCCGCCCGTTTCGCGAGGCGCGCCCATTCGCGCGCGGCGCCGGGTTTGGGCATGAACTTGCCCGCCAGCCGCTCATAGTCGGGGATCGGAATCCCCTCCGATTCCATCACCCATTCCTGATGCCCGATGATGCTGTAGAGGCCGTAATGGATGAACATCCCGAACTTCGCCTCATGCCACCAGCGCATGCGGCGCGCGCGGCTGTCTTCCTGATAAGCGAGCTTGAGGTTGGCAGTGGCCGTACTGCTGCCGTCCGCCTCCTGCGCCACCGCAGCAGACGCGATCAGCGCGCCGGCACCGCCCGCTGCGCCCAGAAATGCGCGCCGGTCGATCGAATGGGTCATCTTCCGTCCCTTGCTTGCGGACACAAGAAAGCCCGGCCTGTCGCCAGACCGGGCCTTCCCGTTCAGATCAAATGCCGCGTCAGAACTTGAACGCGACGCCGGCGGAAAACTTCCGGCCCGTGAACGAGGTGTAATAGGGATCCTGGCGGACCGAGTCGTAGTAGAATTCCAGCGCCTCGTTGGTCAGGTTCTGCGCCTCAAGCCGGAGTTGGATCTGCGGCGTGATCTGATAGGAAGCCGCCATGTCGACGAAGAGCGTCGAGCGCGCACCCTGCACGTCGCTGGGCAGACGCGAGGTCGGCACGGTCAGCAGATACTTGTCGCGCCAGGTCGCGGTGCCGCGGATGCTGAACTTGTCATCCTCATAGTAGAGCGTGCCACTCACCGTATGCTTGGACAGGTTCACCAGATCGCGGACGATCGTGTTGGTGCCCGTGCAAGGCGAGCTCGAGGTCAGGCAGTAGGTGATCTTCGAGTCGACGAACGTGTAGTTCGCCAGCATGCCGAAGTTGCGGAACGTGTCGCCCAGGAAGTCGAAGCCGCTCTGGATGTTGACCTCGACGCCCTTGAGCGGGCCGCCCGGGGTGTTCTGCCGGCCGCTGACCGTGAACTCGGTGCTGGCGTCCCAGGGCGAGCCCTGGATCAGCGAGAGCGGCAACCCGGTCTGGCCGAACGTCATCGTCTCCGACAGCGACTGGATGTAGCTGTCGATGTCCTTGTAGAAACCGCCCACCGCGATCAGCCCGCGCCGTCCGAAATAATATTCGAGGCTGGCGTCGACCGTCTTGGCGCGGATGGGGTCGAGGTAGAAGTTCGGCCCCGAGATGGTGCGCGTGTTGAGCGCGATGTTCACGCCGGCCGGCAGGATATGGTTGAGCTCAGGCCGCGCCATCACCTTCGCCGCGGCGAAGCGCAGGATCAGCTTGTCGGTGAGATCCATGGTGAGCGTCGCCGAGGGCAGCCAGTCATCATAGGAACGCGACAGCACGCGCGACACGCCCGCCACGGTACCCTGACCACTCTGGTTGGTGTGGACATAGCGCACGCCGATATTGCCGCGCAGGCCCACCCCGAGCGCATCGGTGTTGAAGTCGATCATGCCATAGGCACCGGTGACCGCTTCGTTGAGGCGGTCGCGCACCGGGATCGGCGCGAGCGCGTAATCGCCGCTGTCATCGTTGGTGAAGTTGATCAGCTTGTCGATCGCGTCATAGTCCGGCGCCAGCCAGGACCCGCCAACGTCGCCCGGCATCGACTTTCCGAAGCCGTCGATCAGCGTCATGACCGAGCTCATCGCGGTTCCGGCGGGAAGCGCCCCCGTGGTCAGATTGCCCGCGCGGCTGCGCGTGTAGCGCTTGTAATTGCCTTCGCGATACTGGACGCCCGCACGCACCTTGAAGCCGTCGAACAGCGCGTAGGTGGCGTTGAACTCGGTGGTCAGGTTCTCCGTATCTTCCTTGTTGTCGCCCTTGTTGAGCAGGTTGCGGAAGATGGTCACGCCACCCGCCGCCACGTTGGGCGCGAACAGATAATTGGACGCGTTGGTGGTGTCGAAACCCCAGTCGATCTTCGGAACGCTGCCGCCATCGCGGAAGTCATAGGAGAAGTTGTTGACGTCGTTGGCGAAGAAGCTGATCTGCGTCGAGACCGGGTTGTGCATGGTCGAAAGCGACAGGCCGACGAAGCCGTCGATCGTCAGTTTGCCCAGCTCCTGCGAGAAGGTCGCATTGATCTGACGGAACGTGGTCGTGTATTTCCGCAGCGCAATATCGTTCGAGATATCGATGCCGTTGAACTTGCCATATTGGATGCTGCCCAGCGAATCGACGGCGATATCGGTGACCGAGGTCATCGGCTGGCCATGGTTGCCGGTGCCGCGCGCGAACGAGTTGGCGGCGAAGCTGTAGTCGCGCCGGGTCACGTCGTACCACGAGTACAGGCCGTCGATCGCGAACTTGGTGCCGTCGGCAGGCTCGGCCTCCAGCGTCACCGTCGCACCAAGCCGCGAGTAATCCTGGTCCGAACGGAGCCAGCGCGGGCTGCGATAGATGAACGCGTTCCGCGCGGTCTCGTAATTGGTGACGTTCTGTGCGGTGCCCGGCAGGCGCGGCATGCCCGTCGCGCAGTTCAGCGCATCGGTGCCGACCGCGGCATTGTTGCCCGGGTTCTGCGTGGCGTAGCCGACCGGCGAGCAGAAGCCGCCCTGCTGGGTGCCGCGATACACCTCGACCGCGGACCAAGCCTCCTCGCGCGTGTAGCGCTTCGTGTACGCGATCGAAGCCGCGACACCGAAGGTGCCATCGAGGAACTTCTTGGAGACGAGGCCAGTGACGCGCGGGCTGAACTTGCCGCGCAGGTCGTCATAGGTACCCTGCGCGCTCGCCGCGAAGGTGAAGTCGTCGGCATAGGCCAGCGGCCGCGGGGTCTTGAGATCGACGGTCGCGCCGAGCGAGCCTTCCTCGACATCGGCCGAATAGGTCTTGCGCACCGTCAGCTCGCTGAACAGCTCCGACGCGAACACGCTGAAGTCGAACGAGCGCGAGGAGTTGAAGCCGGCGCGGATGTCCGACGAGTTGGTCGAGCTGGACCCCTGCATGCCGTTGAGGCGGACGCGGGTGAACTGGGCGCCAAGGCCGCGGACCGAGATCGTCTTGCCCTCGCCGCCGTCGCCGCGGGCGAGCGCGACGCCGGGCAGGCGCTGCATCGATTCGGCGAGGTTCGAGTCGGGGAACTTGCCGACGTCCTCGGCCGAGATCGAATCGACCACGCCGGTCTCGTTGCGCTTGGTCGCGAGCGACTTTTCCAGCGATCCGCGAAAACCGGTGACGGTGATGTCCATCACGTCATCGCTGGTTTCCTGCGCAGGGGGGGCAGACGCTTCCTGCGCCGCAGCCGGAGTCACCCATGCCAGGCCGACCGCCAAAGCGGCAACCGAGAGGTTCAACCCGTGACTCCGAAAGTTTTTTGCCATTTCAACCTCCCCGTAATGCAGCCTTTGGCTTGCTTGACGTCAAACCTGTAAGACAGATATACCTGTATGACAAGTGATGAATCACATGGCCGCCGAGCCGAATTCACGCAATCAATCAAGGAGGGGTGCCAGGAATGGGAACACGACGGGACTTTCTGACGCACGGAACGACGCTCGGTCTGCTGGCATTACCTGCAGCACCGGCCTTCGCCCGCGGCCGTGTCGTCGACATCCGCAGCCATGGCGCCGTCGGCGACGGGCGGACCATGAACACGCGCGCGATCCAGAAGGCGATCGACGCCTGCGCAAAGGCGGGCGGCGGGATGATCGCGGTGCCCGCCGGCGTGTTCGTCAGCGGGTCGATCTGGCTCAAGCCCGGCGTCGGGCTCGAGCTGCGCAAGGGCGCGGTGTTGCGCGGATCGCCCAACCTCTCGGACTATCCGCTGGTGCTCCGCCGCTTCGTCGAAGCGTTTCCGGAGGCGCTGCGCCTCGGCCTCGTCAACGCGCAGCATAATCACGGGCTGCGCATTGTCGGCCCCGGCACGATCGACGGCGGCGGCGACCCGTTCTGGCGGATGTTCTTCAGCGCGCCCGAGGAGAGCGTGCAGGGCGTGAAGGTCGTCTATCACTTCCCCCAGCTCTGCTCGATCGAGGATTGCGACGACGTGCTGGTCAGCGGCGTGACGTTCAAGGACGCCGCCTTCTGGAACCTGCACATGTATCGCTGCCGCCGGTCGGTGATCGAGGATTGCAGCTTCGAGGTGCCGCACGAGATCCGCGCGCCGAGCTCGGATGCGATCGACCTCGACAGCTGCCAGGACATCGTCATTCGCCGCTGCCGCTTTTCGGTGGACGACGACTGCATCGCGCTCAAGGGCACGCAGGGGCCGGGCGCCGCGGCCTATGCCGAAGCGCCGCCGGTCGAGCGCATCCATATCCATGACTGCGTGTTCGAGCACGGCCTGGGCTGCGTCACCTATGGCAGCAACGCGACGATCGTGCGCGACGTACGGGTCGAGCGGATCACCAATGTCGGCGACATCCCGACGATCCGCTTCAAGGTTCGCCCCGACACGCCGGGACAGGTCTATGAGAAGCTCCGGGTCAAGGGCGTGCGGCTCGCCGAGGCGCCCACGCCCTATGGCGGAGGCCAATGGCACAATGGCGAGGTGTTCTACGGCTATGGCAAGCCGAATTTCGGCGCCGACGATCCCGCGGTCGGGCTGATCGTCAACGCCCGGCTGGTGCATGGCACCAAGGTCGAGCCGCGCATGCCCGGCGCGATCATCCGCGACGTGGTGATCGAGGATGTGACGGGCACGACCCGCCGGTTCGGCAACATCTCCGGCAATCCGACGACGGCGATCTCGGACTTCCTGCTCAAGGACATCGACGTGCGGCTGACCGACCCCGGCGAGCGCACCAAGCTGATCGCCCGCGACACAAGCAACATCCGGATGGAGAATGTCCGGGTGAACGGCGCGCCGGGCGAGATCGTGACTTAACGGCTACCGATCCTCACCGCGTCACCCCGGCCTTGTGCCGGGGTGACAGGGGTGTTGCGGCGGGGATGCCCCCCTTGCCGCTCAGAGCCGATAGGCTTGCCGCACCAGATTATACGCGAGGTCCTGCGCCACCGCGAATGCCTCGTCCTTCTCCAGCCGGTGTTCGGCGACGAGCCGGGCGAGGAACGAACAGTCGACGCGGCGGCTCATGTCGTGCCGCGACGGGATCGACAGGAAGGCGCGGGTGTCGTCGTTGAAGCCGACGGTGTTGTAGAAGCCGCCGGTCTCGGTCACCTGCTCGCGGAAGCGGCGCATGCCCTCGGGGCTGTCATGGAACCACCAGGCCGGACCGATGCGCAGCGCCGGATAATGGCCGGCGAGCGGCGCGATCTCGCGCGCGTAGTTGCTCTCGTCCAGCGTGAAGAGGATGATCGTCAGGTCGGGATTGTTGCCATAGGCGTTGAGCAGCGGCTTCAGCGCATTCACATATTCGGTGCGTGACGGCCAGTCGTCGCCCTTGGCCTCGCCGAACACATTCGTCACTGCCGGGTTCTGGCTGCGCAGCGCGCCGGGGTGGATCTGCATGACCAGCCCGTCGTCAACGCTCATCCGCGCCATCTCGGTCAGCATCTGCCCGCGGAAGCGCTCGGCGTCGCTGGCATCGCCCTCGCCGCGAACGATGCGGCCGAACAGCGCTGCCGCCTCTTCCTGGGGCAGATTCTCGGTATGCGCGGTCGGGTGTCCGTGATCGGTCGAGGTGCAGCCGCCATGCTCGATGAAATAGCGGCGGCGGTTGCGCAGCGCGGCGAGATAGCCGTCCCAGCTTGTCACATCCTCGCCGGTGATCCGGCCGAGTTCGGGCAGCGCCTCGCGGAAGCGCGGATGCTCGGGATCGGTGACATTGTCGGGGCGGAAGGCGGTGACGACGCGGCCCTTCCATCCGCTCGCGGTGATCGCGCGGTGGTGGCGCAGATCGTCGAGCGGGTCTTCGGTCGTCGCGAGCAGCTCGATCCCGAACCGCTCGAACAGCGCGCGCGGACGGAATTCGTCGGTCTTCAGCTTGGCGTCGATCTGGTCGTAGATGCGGTCGGCATTGGCGGGCGAGAGCCGCTCGGTGATACCGAGGATCGCGTGGAACGCGTGGTCGAGCCACATCCGGCTCGGCGTGCCGCGCAGCAGGTGGAAATTCTCGGCGAAGCGGTGCCAGATTTTCCTCGGGTCGCTCTCGGTCCAGCCGCCGTCGATGCGCGGCACGCCCAGTTCCTCGAGCGGCACGCCCTGCGAGTAGAGCATGCGGAAGATGTAGTGGTCGGGGATGATGAACAGCGCTGCGGGGTTGGCGAAGGGTTCGTCGCTTGCGAACCAGGACGGATCGGTGTGGCCGTGCGGGCTGACGATCGGCAGATCCTTGACCGAATTGTACAGCGCGCGGGCGATGGCGCGGGTCTCGGGATCGGCGGGGAACAGGCGGTCGGGGTGCAGCGAAAGCGGCATGGTGTCGGTCATTGGAGATCAGAACCCTTGGGAAGCGCCGCCATCGACGGGCAGCAGGACGCCGG
>Ga0247823_10000034_pt1 | contig 92453 bp, 100 predicted proteins | sample 13C_PalmiticAcid_2_FD_192426 | JGI IMG/M metagenome (GOLD analysis project Ga0247823, IMG submission 192426) | Soil microbial communities from agricultural site in Penn Yan, New York, United States - 13C_PalmiticAcid_Day30 | ecosystem: Environmental > Terrestrial > Soil > Agricultural land... | reverse complement strand
CTGCATGTGGGGCTCCATTTTTTCGGTGTCACGCGGGGCGCCGCACCGGGTGCGGCCCCCACGGTCCATCCTATCGAGTGCCCCACCGGGCATGCCTTCACCCGGCGCGCAGATTCAACCGCTCATCGATTCCGGCGCCGCGCTCACGGTGGGCAGACGCCGGGCAGTGCAGCCAGGATGGCGGGGCGGAATGCCGAAGCGGCGGTGCCCGCATCGTCCGTGCCGATGGTGTTGTCGGTGAACGTGCACCCGTAGGTCGCGGCCGCCACGGTGGCCGGGGTGGTCACGTCGTCACCGGGGGGCGGCGGCCCGCCTTCGGCCCAGGCCACCATGTCCGAGAACGCCCGCACCTGCTCGGCCACGGTGAAGTCGCAATGGCTCGCGCCGCGGATCGCGCGCTGCACCAGCAGGTTCCCGTTGCCCTTGGCCACCGCGCGCTGCCGGTAGATCTGCTGCATGCTGAAAGGCACGAACAGGTCGCCCAGTGTGTGGATGGAGACCACCGGCACCTTGAAGTCGCCGTGGATCGCCGGAATCCAGCGCAGGCCATCGCGGCGCAGGCGGTTCGCGTCGGGCAGGGCCGTCAGCTTCTGCACCGAGGCGTTCAGGGCGGTCGAATTGGGCACGTCGCCGTCGATCATGTAGGTGTAGGCGTTGGTGTCCAACACGTTCTTGTTCAGGATGCCGTTGACCGTGCCGTCGCTGCCGAAGACGCCGTAGGCGGACTGGAAGCTGCGACCGAACAACACCCCCTGGTCGAACAGCGGCCGCTCGCCCCCGGTGAGGTTCTCCACCACCGACAGGTACCTCACCCCCAGCGGGTTGGTCGGCACGATGTTGGCCGCGGTGTAGGTCGAGAACAGGGTGGCGGTGACCAGGCCCTGGATCTCCGACCACTTGTGGGTCGGGTAGCTCGGCACCCCCGCGATTGCCTGCGCCGCGACCTGCATGCCCGCGAAGCGGTTGAAGAGTTCGGCATCGCCCATCACGCCGCACATGGGCGCGGCGCCGTGGTAACGCACCTTGTTCTTCGCGGTGGCGTAGGTCTCTTCCTCGACCGCGGCACCGGTGATGTGCCCGCCCATGGAGTGGCCCGTGATGTACAGCTTCGTGGGCGCCGGCAGCGGACGGCCGCGCGCCGCCGCGATCTGGTTGAAGGCGAGCGCGAGGGCATTGGTGTCTTCCACGCCCGCGCGCACGTCGTACGAGTTCTTCGAGTAGCTCGACGCGGCCCAGGCGTAGCCGTTCTCGATCAGGTAGCGCCGGATCGAGGGCGGCCCGACGTTGAGCGACGCGCCTTCGCCCGCATAGCCATGGGCGTACATCACGAGCTTGCCGTTCCAGGCCGCCGGCACCTCGATCTGGTAAGACGCGCCATTGAGCACGCCGGCCCATCGGTCGGTGCCGACCACCACGCCGGCCATGTCGGCAAAGGTGGTGGCGCCCGGCGCGGCCGGTGTGTAGACCTTGCTGTCCTGGGCGCGGGTTTCTTCGGGCACCACCGGTGCCGGCGGCGTGGGCGTGCTGCCCCCACCGCCGCCGCCTCCACACGCCGCGAGCCATGCCGTGCCCGCCAAAACCGCCAAACGAAGTCTGATAGGTGTTTTCAAGCTTGTCTCCTGTCGTTGTAAAGAACCGATGCCTGCCCGCCCGTGGCGACAGCAGGGAGACGGTTATGCGACTGGAGATGGCCCGAACCCATAGTGAATACCCGGTGCCAGTCGCCCAGGCGACCCCGGGCCCACCACTGGTCGGGCGCTGCTTGCCAAGGCTCAGGCGCAGGCCACGCGCGCCCAGATCGCGGCCGTGTCGCCCGGCACCTGCGCACCGCGCCAGGCGATCACCTGATCGGGCCGCACCAGCAGCAGGCCGTCGGCCAGCAGGTCGCCGGCCTCGTCGGCGGCCAGGCCCAGCACGGCCACGTCCAGCCCCGCCGCGCGGCCCGCGTCGGCCAGGCGCGTGGCGTCGGCCAGCGCATGGGTCGGCGCCAGCACCGTCCACTCGAAGCCCAGCAGGTCGTACAGCGAGCGCTCGCCGTCCAGCCAGCGGTGCGGCAGTCGACCGCCCGGCTCGGTGGAGGGGTGGTAGGCGTTGGCCTGGTCGGACGGCGCCCGCGCCGGGTCGCCGAACACGATGGGCGACGCGTCCACCCGCTCGCCGAAGGTGACGCCGGGGATGTTGAACTCGCGCCGCACGTGCGCGCCCAGCACCTCGCGGGCCTGCGCGCGCAGCGCGTCGCCGGCGGCGCCTTCGGCTTCCAGCTCGGCCGTCACCTCGAACAGGCCCACCGAATCCGCGAACTCGCGCGCATAGGCCGTGTTGCGCAGGCCGATCGGGCGGCGCTCCTGCCCGTAGCTGTCCAGCAGCGCAGGATGGGCCTGCCCCTTCACCACCGCCGCGAGCTTCCAGCCCAGGTTCACCGCGTCGCCCACCGCCGTGTTGTAGCCCAGGCCGCCCGTGGGCGTGAAGAGGTGGGCCGCATCGCCCGCAATGAACACGCGCCCACGCTGGTAGCGCTCGGCCACCAGCGAGTGACCCGCGATCCACACGCCGGTGGAGAGCACCTCGAAGTCCAGGTCCATGCCGCTGGCCTCGGCGAAGATGCGGCGCGCGTCGGCGTGCGTCCAGTCCTCGGGCGTTTCGTGCGGGTGCACCGCAGCGTGGAAGGCGAACTCGCCGCGCCCGTCCACCGAGGCCATGAACACGCGCCGCTCGTGGTTCACCGAGACGTACATCCAGGCGATGTCGTGCGGGTAGCGCTCGTAGAAGGCCGGCGCGCGCAGGTAGATCGCGAACATCTTGCCGCCCATGAACTGGCGCTGCAGGCCGGTGGCGCCGCCCATCTCGATGCCCAGCGCGCTGCGCACGCCGCTGCGCGCGCCGTCGGCGCCCACCAGGTAATCCGCGCGCACCGTGACCGCGTCACCGCCCGCCGCCGGCGCGACCTGTGCCACCACCCCGTCGCCGGTGTCGTCGAACGACTGCAGCCGCCAGCCGAAGCCGATGCGCCGGCCGGTGCGCTGCTCGGCATGCTCGCGCAACACGGCCTCCACGTACTTCTGCGACACCCGGTGCGGCAACTCGGCCGCGCTCCAGGAACCGGCCAGGGTCTTGATCTGCTCGGTGGCCTGCGCGGCGGTGGGCAGGCGCAGGCGCGCCAGCTCGTGCCGGGCGAAACGGGTGAAGTAGGCGATGTCGGTCGGGTGGTCGCCCGGCAGGCCCATCGCGCGGATCTGCCCCGCGATGCCGATGCGGCGGAAGTGTTCCATGGTGCGCGCCTGCGTGGCATTGGCCTGCGGGTTGAAGGCCGTGGTGGCCTTGGGGTCCACCACCAGGCACGGTACATTGCGCAGGCCGAGCTCGTTGGCCAGCATCAGCCCGCAAGGGCCCGCCCCAGCGATCAACACATCCACCCGCAGTTCGCCGCCTTCGGCCTGCGCCTGCTCCAGCGTCAAGAATTCCGCCACGCCCGTCTCCATCGTCGATTTAATTAGGCAACCTAAGCAAATCCATTGTACGCATGAAAACCGAAACCTCCCAACCCCGGCGCCGCGCGCCCGATGCCTGGCGCCTGGGCAATGCGGGGCGCGTGCTGGGCAACGCCGTCACGCGCTTCGAGTCGCGCGTGCTCGAACTCATGGCCGCCGCCGGCCACGCCGACACCCGGCTCTCGCACGTGAACCTGACCCGCCACCTCGATCTGGAAGGCACGCGCATCACCGAGCTGGCGCGCCGCGCGCGCATGACCAACGCGGCCATGACCGAGCTGATCGACCAGTGCGAAGGCCTGGGCCTGGTGGTGCGCGAGGCCGACCCGGCCGACAAACGCGCCCGCACGGTGCGGTTCACCGACGCGGGGCGCGAATGGCTCAAGGCCTTCGGCCAGACCGTGAAGAAGGCCGAGCGGGAGATGCTGAAAGACATCGGCCCCGAAGCGGCAGAGGTGCTGCTTCAGGGCCTGGCGCGCTACGGCGGCACGGTGGAGTCCATCCGCGTGGCGGATGCACCGCTCAGTCGATCACCACGTTCGCGTCCTTGACGAGCTTGGCGAACTTCTCGGTTTCGGCCTTGATGGTCTGGGCCATCTGCTCCGGGCTGTCGCCGATCGGGTCGGCGCCGATGTCGGCCATGCGCTGGCGGAACTCGGGCGACTTGATGATCTTCACCATCTCGCTGCTCAGGCGCGCCTGGACGTCCTTGGGCGTGGCCACCGGCGCCAGCACGCCGAACCAGGTGCCGATGTTGAAGCCTTTGAGGCCGGCTTCGTCCAGCGTGGGCACGTCGGGCAGCGCTGGCGAGCGCGTGGCGGTGGTCACGGCCAGCGGGCGCAGCTTGCCGGCCTTGATGTGCGGCAGCACCGGCGTGATGGTGTCGAAGGTCATCAGGATCTGACCACCCAGCAGGTCGGTCGCCAGCGGGCCGCTGCCCTTGTAGGCGATGTGCGTGAGCTTCGCGCCCGTGTTGTTCTGGAACTGCGTGCCGATCAGGTGCTGGGCCGTGCCGTTGCCGTTGGAGCCGTAGTTCGCCTTCGCGGGGTCGGCCTTGAGCAGGGCCACGAGTTCGTTCACGTTTTTCGCCGGCGTGGTGGCGTTGACCACCAGCACGTTGGGCACCATGGCAATGGTGGTGAGCGGCGCCAGGTCCTTCTGGAAGTCGTAGGGCAGCTTCTTGTAGACGCTGGTCGCGATGGTGTGGTGCACCGCGCCCACCAGCAAGGTGTAGCCATCGGGCCGGGCCTTGGCCACGAAGTCCGCGCCGATGGTGGCGCCCGCCCCCGGCTTGCTCTCGATCACCACCGGCTGCCCCAGGCTCTGCTGCAGGCGCTCGCCCAGCGCGCGGGCCAGCACGTCGGTGGTGCCCCCGGCCGGGAACGGCACGATGAGCGTGATCGGCCGGGTGGGCCAGGCCTGGGCCATGGCGCCGGTCACGGTCATGGCGGCGGCCAAGGCCGCCCCCTGAAGGACGAGGCGGCGCGGGATGCGGCGGGCGTTCTGCATGTCTGTCTCCTGATGCACGGTGTGCGTGTGAACCGCCGGGCGAACCGCCCGGTCGTGGGCGCGGGATTGCGCCGGGAACTCCGAAGGATCAAGCGGCCTTGCGCTGCAGGCGGGCGGTCAGCAACTCGCACACGGCCTGCGTGACCTGCGCGGTGGTGGCCTTGCCGCCCAGGTCGCCGGTGTGCAGCGCGGGGTCGGCCGTGACCTGCTCGATGGCCTGCATGAGGCGTTGCGCGGCGTCGAACTCACCGAGGTGTTCGAGCAGCATCACGCAGCTCCAGAAGGTGCCGACCGGGTTGGCCAGGCCCTTGCCCATGATGTCGAAGGCCGAGCCGTGGATGGGCTCGAACATCGACGGGTAGCGGTGCTCAGGGTCGATGTTGCCGGTGGGTGCGATGCCCAGGCTGCCCGCCAGCGCGGCGGCCAGGTCGCTCAGGATGTCGGCGTGCAGGTTGGTCGCGACGATGGTGTCCAGCGTGGCGGGGCGGTTCACCATGCGGGCGGTGGCGGCGTCCACCAGTTCCTTGTCCCAGGTCACGTCCGGGAACTCCTTCGCGATCTGCACCGCGATCTCGTCCCACATCACCATGGCGTGGCGCTGCGCGTTGCTCTTGGTGATCACGGTCAACTGCTTGCGGGGCCGCGACTGCGCCAGCTTGAACGCGAAGCGCATGATGCGCTCCACGCCCACGCGGGTCATCATGGTCACGTCGGTGGCGGCCTCGATCGGGTGGCCCTGGTGCACGCGCCCGCCCACGCCGGCGTACTCGCCTTCGGAGTTCTCGCGCACGATCACCCAGTTCAGGTCCTCGGCCTTGCAGCGCTTGAGCGGCGCGTCGATGCCGGGCAGGATGCGCGTGGGGCGCACGTTGGCGTACTGGTCGAAGCCCTGGCAGATCTTCAGGCGCAGGCCCCAGAGGGTAATGTGGTCGGGGATGTGCGGGTCGCCGGCCGAGCCGAACAGGATCGCGTCCTTGTCGCGCAGCGCGTCCAGGCCGTCGGCCGGCATCATCACGCCGTGGGCGCGGTAGTAGTCGCCGCCCCAGTCGAAGTCCTCGAACTGGAAACGGAAGCTGTGGCTGGTGGCGGCCAGCGCCTCCAGCACCTGCTGGCCGGCGGGCACGACTTCCTTGCCGATGCCGTCTCCGGGAATGGTTGCGATGGCGTAGGTCTTCATGGTGTCTCTCGTGTGGGAGGTGGGTCGATGGAGGGACTGTAGGGATTCGACAGGCCATCGAAACACCGCTAAAGTGAATCCATCGTTAACCTGCATTCAACAGTGAGACCGCCATGAGTTCCGCCATCCAGCCCGCCGACCTGGGCTTCTTCTCGGTGCTCGCCAGCGCCGGCAGCCTGAGCGCGGCCGCGCGCGAACTCGGCGTCACCACCCCGGCGGTGAGCAAGCACCTGGCGCAGATGGAAGCGCGCGTGGGCGTGGCCCTGCTCAACCGCACCACGCGGCGCATGGGCCTCACGCCCGAGGGCGAGGTGTATCTGCAGCACGCGCGCCGCATCCTCGGCGAGATCGACGACATGGAAGAGCTGCTCGGCGTCTCGCGCTCCACGCCCACCGGCCTGCTGCGCGTCAACGCCACGCTGGGCTTCGGCCGCAGCCACGTGGCGCCGCTGATCTCGCGCTTCGTGCGCAAGCACCCGCAGGTGGAGGTGCAGCTGCAGCTCTCGGTCAACCCGCCGCCGCTCACCGACGATGCCTTCGACGTCTGCATCCGCTTCGGCGCGCCGCCCGACTCGCGCATGATCGCGCGCCAGATCGCGCCCAACCGGCGCCTGCTCTGCGCCTCGCCGGCCTACCTGTCCAAGCACGGCATGCCCAAGGTGCCGCACGACCTCACCCGACACAACTGCATCGGCATCCGCCAGGGCGAGGAGGCCTACGGCGTGTGGCGCCTCTCCAGCGGGCGCGGCAAGACCGTGGCCACCGAGGCCGTGAAGACGCGCGGCAACCTCACCACCAACGACGGCGAGATCGCCGTCAACTGGGCACTGGATGGCCACGGCATCCTGATGCGCGCCGAGTGGGACATCGAGCGCTACCTGCGCAACGGGCGGCTGGTACAGGTGCTGCCGCAGTACTTCACGCCCGACGCCTCGATCCACGCCGTCTACCCGCAGCGCCACCAGCTCGCCGCGCGCGTGCGGGCCTTCGTGGACTTCGTGGCGCTGGCGTTCACGCAGCAGGCGGCGGCGAGCAAGTGAGGGCGGCAATTTTCTGGGCGCACCTGGGAGGGCACATCCCCCATCCGTGCATTGGCGGCCGCACGCCGCGCCCCTAGACTCCATGCCCATGACCTTGCGCCAACTGCTCACCCGCTTCGCCCTGGCCTTCATCGGCGTCTTCATCCTGGCGGCCATCGCGGCGTCGATGTTCGACATCCGGCTCGGCAGCTACGTCAACACCGCCGCGCTGCTGGGGGCCGCCATGTACGCCTGCGGCAGCTTCTCGGAGAAAAACGGCCGGCGCCTGACCGCCGGCGAGGGGCGCAAGGCCTGGATGGGCATGCTGGCCATCGACCTCGGCGTGCAGTTCCTGTTCGCGGCCCTGTTGGGCCTGGTGGGGGCCATGCCCTCGCTGTTTTCCGGCACCACGCTGCTCGCCTTCGCCTTCGTCGGGCTGCTGCACGCACTGGCCCTCGTGGCCATGGTGAAGTACGCGGGCTACCTCTTCGACAAGCAGCAAGCCGCCCGCGCCCGCAAGACCGCGAAGGCCGAGAAAAAGGCCCGCGCGGCACGCCGCCCGCCGTCGACGCTCAGCCCGGAGCCGGTGCACGGGTACCAGAACACCGTGCCCATGGAGTTGCGCTGAGCGCTTCCCGCTCGCGATTGTGTCGCTGGAGTTAACGGCGCCTTAACCTCCGGGTCGATTCCCAGCCCGATTCGTCTCTACATTTCGCACGGTGCGGCCAGACCGCACCCTGCCAACAGAAATGAAAGAGACTCCACAGGTGAGACCCGACACCGGTGCCGCGGGCCAGCGGTTCATCCCCGACATTCCCCCACCCCTGGCCGCCACCCGCGCACCGCGCGTGGGCTTTCCGGCAGGCGCTTGCGACTGCCATGCGCACGTCTTCGGCCCGCCGGAATGGGCCCGCTTGCTGCCCGACACGCACTTCCGGCCCCATGAATGCCCGCTGCCGGACTACCTGCGCATGCTGGGCGTGCTCGGGGTGCAGCGCGCGGTGCTGGTGCAACCCAGCGTGTACGGCACCGACAACGCGCTGATCGCCGAGGCGCTGCGCCAACCGGGCTTCGAGCTGCGCGGTGTGGCGGTCGTCGACCCCGACATCTCCACGGAAGAACTGCAAGCCATGCACCTGCAGGGCTTCCGGGGCATCCGGGTCAACACCGCCTCGGCCACGCCGGGTCTGCGGCTGCACCAGGTGCCCGCCCTCGCCGACCGCATCCGCCCCCTGGGCTGGCACCTGCAGTTCTTCGTCGACCTCCAGCGACAACCCGAACTGGCCGACCAGCTCGCCGGGCTGGACATCCCCATCGTCATCGACCACTTCGGCAAGGTGCCCGCCAGCGGGGGCCTGGACTCGCCAGCCGCGCGCGCCCTGCTGCGCCTGCTGGCCCTGCCGCACTGCTGGGCCAAGCTGATGGGACCGTACTTCATCTCCAGCGAATTCCCGCAGCACCCCGACGTGGACGCGCTGGCCCAGGCCATGGTCGCCCTGGCCCCGGACCGCCTGCTTTGGGGCACCGACTGGCCCCACCCCAGCGCGCGCCACCAGATGCCCAACGACGGCGACCTCGCCGACATGCTCGCGCGCTGGGTGCCCGACAGCGCCGCGCGACACAGGATCCTCGTGACCAACCCGGCGCGGCTGTACGGCTTCTGAACCGTGCACAACCAGTCCTCATTCTTTCCACAACAACAGGAGACTTCATGAAACTGATTCGCGCGATCGCCCTCGCCTCCCTCGCCCTGCTGGCCACCGGTGCCATGGCCCAGGACAAGTACCCCTCCAAGCCCATCAAGCTGGTGGTGGGCTTTCCGCCCGGCGGCGGTGCCGACGTGGTGGCCCGCCTGATCGGCACGCACATGAGCGCGGCACTGGGCCAGCCTTTCGTGATCGAGAACAAGGGCGGCGCGTCCGGCTTCATCGCCGGCTCGGCCGTGGTGCAGGCGCCCGCCGACGGCTACACCCTGCTGCTCGGGCATGTGAACGCGCTGGCCATCGCACCGCCTGCCTCGTCCAAACCACCCTACGACGCGCTCAAGGACTTCACCGCCATCGGCTACATCGGCTTCGCGCCCAACGTGCTGGTGGTGAACCCCAAGGTCACGCCCGTGAAGACCTTGAAGGAACTCACCGACCTCGCCAAGGCCAAACCGGGCGAGCTCACCTTCGCCTCGCCCGGCGTGGGCAGCGCCAACCAGATCGCGGGCGTGATGTTCATGAACGCCGCCAAGATCTCGATGACCCACGTGCCGTACCGCGGCAGCGGCCCGGCCATCACCGACCTGCTGGGCGGCCAGGTCTCGATGAACTTCGACGCCATGACCTCCGTCACCGGCTACATCAAGGAAGGCAAGATGCAGCCCATCGCCGTGACCACGCGCGAACGCAACCCGCAACTGCCCGACGTGCCGACCATGCAGGAACTGGGCGTGAAGGACTTCGACGTGTCCATCTGGTACACGCTGATGGGCCCGGCCCACCTGCCCAAGGCCATCACCGCGCAACTCAACGAAACGCTCAACGAAGTGCTGCGCAAGCCCGAGCTCAACGAGCGCCTGCTGGCCCTGGGCGTCACCGGCAAGGCCATGACCCCCGAGCAGGTCACCGCCATGCTGCGCACCGACATCGGCAAGTACGCCGCCGTCATCAAGCAGAACCACATCCGCATGGACTGAACCCCGCATGCCGCACACGCCCGAACAACAACTCGTCCGCTTCTTCCACTTCCTGGACGCGCGCCGCTACGACCGCTTGATCGAGCTCATGACCCCCGACGTCTACTGGCTGCGCCAGGGCCAGCCGCACCGGGGGCGCGAGCAGGTCCTGCACACCCTGCAGGGGCGCCATGCCGGCATGCTCGTGCGGCACGTGGTGAGCAATGTGGTGTGCGACGACGATGAGCGCGACCCCGCGTGGCAAGCCCATGCGCAAGCCATCGACATCGAGGGCGGCGCGCAGAGCGTGTTCACCTCCAACTACCTCACCGCCTACCGCTTCGACGACCCGGCCGACCAGCCGCCCCCCTGGCGCATCCGGGGCCCGCACAAGTTCTCGGTGGTGCACACGCGCTTCGTGCGCACGGGGGACGGGTGGCGGATCGCCGCCCAGCTGATGCTGCCGGAGTTCGTGTTCGACGACTGAGCCGGCCCAGCACATCCCCCATGTGTGCATCGGTTTGGCCGCCACTGCCCCTAGACTGGCTCGACCGCCAGCCAACGGAAGGACGGCCCCATGGTGAACGACGCGAACGCCGACGACATTCCCTCGGAACTGACCGAGGCGATCCTGCAGACGCAGGCCGAGCGGGAACAGGTCCGCCAGGCCCACCCCGCGCTGTTCGCGGCGGTGTCGGGCGCCATGTTCCGCCACGACCCGGTCGAGATCAACTACCAGTTCAACACCGACGAGTACGACGCCGAGGCCGGCACGGTCATCCCCCGGCTGAAGGACTGCGCGTCGTCCGATGAACTCGCCAGCGTGCTGCACGAAGAGTTCGTGCGCTGGTTCGGCGCCGAGACGGCCGGGCCGCGCGACCGCTACCGGGACCTGTCGGCAGACATCTGGGCACTGTGGACGGCGGCGGCGACCTGAACCGTCTCAACCGCCAGGGTATCCAGCCGGCGGCATTGGGGCTATTCTTCGCCAGGGCTCGCTCACCGCAGCCCATGCGCCCACCTCAACGAAGCTGGAGACCCACATGATCGACAAGGCTCAGGCCGACATGGCCAAAACGCTCTGGGAACAATCCAAAGCCGCTGCGCAGCAGGCCCATGAAGCCTGGTGGACGGTGCTGAAGTCCCAGAAGGCGCTGCTGGATTCCATGCGCGGCGTGGGCATGCCGTTCGAGGTGGCGGCCGACCAGTTCGAGAAGCTGATGCAGTTCCATGCCGAGCAGCACAAGGCCGCGCTGGACTACATGGAGAAGATGTCGGCCGACTACGGGCGCGCCGTCGCCAAGCCGAAGAAGTGACGCGGCCCGTTCTGCGGGCCTTTTCACCCATCCTCCTGGCGCTGCTGCTCGGCGGCGGCTGGCCCGCCCGGGCGGCGGAGCACCCCGGTGACCTGCGCAAGTTCCTCGAACGGCGCGAGGAATGCGACCACTGGCGCGGCGAGGCGGGCTACGACGAGGTGCGGCAGCGCGACATCGACCGGGGTGTCTGCCGGACCTGCACGGGCATGGACGCCGAGCTGGCGAGGCTGAAGAAGAAGTACAAGGCCAACCCCGCCGCGATGGACCTGCTCGACGAGCTGGAAGACCGGATCGAGCACCCCGACAAGGCGGCGGCGAAGCGCTTCTGCCGGAGCCTTCGCCAGCCCGTCCGGCCCTGAGATTTCTGGACCCCTTCGATGCCCAGCGCATGGTCTGCGGCGGCTTCGAGCCCATCCTCGAAGCCTGAGCGCGCGCTCAGCGCAACGGACGGTGCTGCCGGTCGTGCTTCTGCAGCGCGATGCGGTGGCTGGCCTTGTCCTGGGCACGCTCCATGCGCCGCGCCTCCTGGCCGGTCACCTTGCCGTCGGCCTCGACGCGGTGTTCCATGCGGGTGATGCGGGCCTGCTGCGCGTCCATCCGGGCGGTTTCCCGGCGCGTGAGCTCGCCGGAAGCCACGCCCTGGTCGATGCGGGCGGCCTGCCGTTCCTGGCGCTTGTCCACGCGCTCGCCGGGCGCAAGGTCCTGTGCGTGGACCGGGAAGGCGCTCACGGCCGTCATGCCCAGCGCCAGCAACAGAACGCGAAAGGAGATGTTCGACATGGGGGATCCTTGGTGATGAACACAGTGCCGGGTACAGGCCCGGTGTCGCTTGAACCGCTCGCCCCCACCGGGGCTTACGGCCTCCCCGCGCAAGCCCCTGCGAGCCACTCGGGCTTGTGGGCATCGGCGTAAGAGAAGCTCCCCCACCGGGTTCAACCGGCACACGCCCACCACCAAGCCCACTCGACACCCATGGCCCCCGACGCCACCCTCGCCCCGGTCATCGCCTCGCACCGCTTCGGCCTGAGCCAGGTCAGCCTGGCCAGCGTGGGCCCCGATCCGCGCGCCTGGGTCATGAACCAGCTTCAGCGCCCCACCCTGCTCGACCTCACCGGCCTGCCCGACAGCGCGGCCGTGGCCGAGACCACGCGCCAGATCCGGCAGATGTCCGAACCCACGAGCGAGGCGCGCCGTCAATTGCGCGAGGGCAATCAGTCGGCCCTGCGCCGGCGTTGGCAGCACCAGATCGAAACCCCCACGCCGGTGTATGAACGCTGGGTGATGTTCTGGGCCAACCACTTCACGGTGTCAGGCACCAAGGCCACCACGGCCGGCATGGTGTGGCCGTTCGAGAACGAGGCTGTCCGGCCTCACGCCACCGGCCGGTTCGCCGTGCTGCTGCGCGCGGCCACGGTGCACCCGGGCATGCTGCTGTACCTCGACAACGCCCAGTCCATCGGGCCGGACTCGCGGCAGGGCCTGCGGCGCGGCCGTGGGCTCAACGAGAACCTGGCGCGCGAGCTGCTGGAGCTGCACACCCTGGGCGTGCACGGCGGCTACACGCAGGCCGATGTGCGCGAACTCGCGCGCCTGCTCACCGGCTGGACCGTGGGCAACGCGCAGCGACCCGGGCCCGGCTTCGTCGCGGCGCTGCACGACCCCGGCAACAAGCGGGTGCTGGGCCGGGACTACCGCGAAGGCCCGCAGGCGCTGGACGAGGTGTTGACCGACCTGGCCCGCCACCCGGCCACCGCCGAACACCTGGCCGACAAACTCGCCCGGCATTTCGTCGCCGACGACCCGCCGCCTGCCCTGGTGCGGGCGCTGGTTCGCCGCTACCGCGACAGCGACGGCGACCTTCTGCAGGTGGCCGATGCGCTGTTCGGCCATGAACTGGCCTGGGCCGCTCACCGTCCCGGCAAGGTGCGTCGGCCCGAAGAACTCGTGCTCTCGGCGCACCGCCTGCTGCAGCTGCCCATGGGTCAACCCGATCGCACGCTCGCCGCGTTGACCGCCATGGGCCAGCCCCTGGGCCGCGCTCCATCGCCGCAAGGCTGGCCCGATCGGCAGGACGACTGGCTGGGACCGGACGCGCTGCTCAAGCGCGTGGAATGGGCCGCCAGCGTGGGACGCAGCGCCGGCAACCTGGCCGATGCGCGCCGACTGGCGGATCTGGCGTGGGGCCCGGCCCTCACCAGCGAGAGCCGCCAGCAGATCGCGCGCGCCGAAAGCGGTGCCCAGGCGCTCACGCTGTTGTTGGCCAGCCCCGAGTTCCAGCGCCGTTGACCTCCTCGTGACCGAGCCCGCCATGACACACGAACCGCTTTCTTCCCTGCCGCCATTCACCGCGGGTTGGCGCCGCCGCCAATGGCTGCAGGTCGCTGGCGCCGGTCTGCTGATGGCGGGCCATGGCCTGCAGGCGGCTTTCGCGGCGACGCCGCAAGCGCGTGGCAAGTTGGTGGTGGTGATGCTGCGCGGGGCGCTCGACGGCCTGGCCGCCGTGCCGGCCATTGGCGACCCGCAATGGGCCGCCTTGCGGCCACCCCTCACCGAGACCAACGCCAGCCCCGCACCACCCCTGCCGCTGGACGGCCTGTTCGGCCTGCACCCCGCCCTGCCCCGGCTGCACGGCTGGTACACCGAAGGCCAGTTGCTGCTGGTGCACGCGGTGGCCAGCCCCTACCGCGAGCGCTCGCACTTCGACGCACAACAACTCCTGGAGAGCGGCGGACAGCGCCCTTTCGAACTCACCACCGGCTGGCTGGGCCGCGCGCTCGCGGCCGGTGGGCAGCGGGGCGTGGCACTGAGCCCGGCCATGCCGGTGGCGCTGCGCGGCGCGCCGGGTGCCAGCACCTGGACCCCTGCGCGCGGCGCCTCGCCGGACGCCGACCTGATGGCGCGCATCGCGCAGACCTACCAGAACGACCCGGTGCTCGCCGGCCTGCTGGAGCAGGCACTGGGCCAGCGCGAAATGCTGGGCGCGGGCACGCGCGAACCCGGCATGGGCAGCGGCACCGGCAGTGCCGCGGCATTTGCGGGGCTGGCACGGCAGGCGGGCCGCTTTCTGGCCGAGCCCGGCGGCCCGGACGTGGCCTGGCTCGACTTCGACGGCTGGGACACGCACACCCAGCAGGCGGGCCGCCTGCAAAGGCAGCTCGGCGCGCTCGACACGGGCCTGGCCACGCTGCGCGAGTCCCTGGGCGAGCGCTGGGCCGACACCACCGTGCTCGTGATGACCGAGTTCGGCCGCTCGGCCACGCTCAACGGCAGCGGCGGCACCGACCACGGCACCGGGGGCGTGGCCATGCTCGCAGGGGGCGCGGTGGCCGGCGGCCGGGTGCTCACCGACTGGCCCGGTCTGGGCCAGCCCGCGCTGCTGGACGGGCGCGATCTGCGCCCGACACGCGATGTGCGCAGCCTGCTCACGCCGCTGCTGCAACGCCACCTCGGCGTGGGCCAGGCGGACATGGCGCGCGTGCTGCCCGGCGCTCCGGCCGGTGCCACCGGCCTGTGGAGAACCTGATGCGAACGCCTGTCTTTCGATGGGGGCTGTGGCTCGCCGCGCTGCTGGTCTGCGCGGATGCCGCCCGCGCCGCACCGCCGGTCCCCGACCCCCAGGCCTGGGCCCGCCTCACGCCGGGACGACAGGCCGAGCAGCGCGAGCGCCTCCAGCGCCAGCTCGACGCGGCCACCCCTGCCGAGCGCCAGGCCTTTCGCGCCACCCTGCGCGAACGCCTGGAGAAACTCACGCCCACCGAACGCCAGGCACTCGTGGGCCAGACGCGCGAGCGCTGGCAGTCACTCTCGGACGAAGAGCGCCAGGACCTGGCCGAACAGCGCCGGGCTCGCATCCAGGCCATGGCACCGCAGGAGCGCCGGCAATTGCTCGAACAGCGCCGCGCGATGCTTTCTCGACTGAGCCCGGAGGAACGCGCCGCGCTGCGTGAGAAACTGCCTACCCGTTGAGACCCGCCCACCATGCACGCTCTCACCTTGCATCCACCCCACGACCCGCTCGCGCGCGCATTGGGCCTGATCGACATCGTGCGCCACGCCGCGCAACGGGGCTCGCCCCGGGAGGACGGCTGGGCCCTGTGGCAACGCGCTTGCGAGGGCGACCCGGGCAGTGCGCGCGCCCTGGTGCGGCTGCTCACGCCCACCGCGCTGGCGATGGCACGTCAGATGCTGGGCCGACAGGAGGACGCCGAGGACGCCGTGCAGGAGTCCTTCCTGCGGCTCTGGAGCGCGCGCCCCGAGAACTCGCGCGGCGCGCAACTCAGCACCTACTTCAACACCATCGTGCTCAACCGCTGCCGCACACAGCTGGTGCGGCGCCGCGAGCTGGGCATGGAGCCGGAGGACCTGCGCGCGCTGCAGGAGCGGAATCAGGCACAGGCCGACGGACTCGCCCACGAGGTGCTCGCGTCGGTCACACCGCAACACCTGCTGGACACGCTGGCCCGCCTGCCCGCGCGCCAGCGCATGGCGATCGCGATGTGGGCCTACGCCGACGCCAGCGCGGCCGAGATCGGTCAGGCGCTGGAGCTCGATGCCAACGGAGCGCACCAGTTGCTGCACCGAGCCAAGGCCGGACTGCGCCAGGCCCTGGCGGGAAACGCCCCATGACAAGTCCTCTCCGCGATCAGGACCCGGCGCTGCGAGGCCGACTGCGCGCCGCGCTCGATGCCGACGCGCCCGCAGAAACCGACGCACTGGAAGAGCGCGTGCTCGAGCAATGGCGTCAACGCCATGCCGCGACGGGCACCGTGCTGGCCTCGGCCGGCGGCGCGGTGCTGCACGCCCCCGGCAGGGGCCGGCGTCCGCTGTGGCTCGTCAGTGGTGCGCTGCTGTTGGTCGCGCTGCTCATCACCGGGGTCACCTGGCAACGGCACGACCCGGCGATGGACGAATTGATGCAGCTCGACGTGCTGTCCGAGATGGCGCTGGGCGAGATGTGAAGCGGCCGTGAGGTGTCAGCCGCTGCAATGGCGCGGCAGGAAGTCCACCAGCCATTTCATCTGCGCGGCGTCGTGCGCGTCCACGCCGTCGAGCACCAGCACGCCCTCGGTCTCCCCCGCCGGCATCACGCGCACCGCGTGGCTGCCGGTGGTGGCGTCTTTCTCGACCACGGTGGCCGAGCGCCGCAGCGCCACGCGCACCGGTTCGCGGTCGCGCAGGAAGCGCCGGGCCTGGACCTGCAACACGCAGCCGGGCTGCAGCTCGTAGTGCCAATGGTGGCTGAGCTGGCGCTGGTGCCCCAGGTGGTGCATGGCACCCAGGGCCTTGTCCAGCTTCATGTCGTGGCTGAGGATGAGGACCCCATCCTCGCTCGGGTACCCGTCGGCACACGCGGCCAGCACGCCGGCGAACGCCAGCGCCAGGCCGGCCTTCCAAGCGCGGCCCGTCATGGGGCCGCCGCCACCAGCGCCGCACCACCGTCGCCCGCCGCTGTCGCCTCGCGCGTGGCCAGCACCTTGTCGATGGTGCGGCCATCCATGTCCACGATCTCCAGCCGCCAGCCTTCCCAGTTCACGCTGTCGGCCACGCGGGGCATGCGCCCGGTGAGCAGCATCATCATGCCGCTGAGGGTGTGGTAGCGCCCGCGCTCCTCGTCGGGCACGCTGCCGAGGTCGAGCCGGTCCTTGAGCTCGGGCACCGGGATGTGGCCGTCAAGCAGCCAGCTGCCATCCTCCCGCTGCATGGCCCACGAGGTCTCGGGGTCGCGCGGGCTGAATTCGCCGGTGATCGCCTCGATCAGGTCCTGCAGGGTCACGATGCCCTGCACCTCGCCGTACTCGTCGATCACGAAGGCCATGTGCACGTCGGACTGGCGGAAGTTGTCGAGCAGCTCCATGCCGGTGAGGGTCTCGGGCACGTAGAGCGGCGGCTGCAGCGGCTGGCTCTCCAGCTCGCGCTGCGCGCCGCGCAGCGCCTGCGAGAGCCACTGCCGCGCGTTGACCACGCCCACCACATTGCCCAGGCTGCCGCGCACCACCGGAAAGCGCGCGTGGTCGGAGGCGTCCACGCGCGCCATGTTGACCTCGAAGGGCTGGTCCAGGTCGAGCGTCACCACGTCGCCGCGCGGCACCATGAGCGAGCCGATCTGCCGGTCGTCGAGCCGGAACACGTTGCGCACCATGGTGTGCTCGTGCGACTCGATCACGCCGGCCGTGGTGCCCTCGGCCAGCATGGCGTGGATCTCCTCCTCGGTCACCGCGCTGGCGCCGTTCTCCTTGATGCCCAGCAGCTTCATGAGCGCCCGGGTGGACACGGAGAGCAGCAGCACGAAGGGTTTGGTGGCGACCGCCAGCCAGTCGATCGGCCGCGCCACGAGGCGCGCGAGCGTCTCGGGGTGCGACTGGCCCAGTCGCTTGGGCACGAGTTCGCCGACCACGATGGAGAAGTAGGTGATGAGCACCACCACGAGGCCGGTGGCACCGTAGGAGCTGTAGGGCGTGGGCACACCGAGGTCGGCCAGCCACAGCGCCAGCGGCGCGGCCAGCGCGGCCTCGCCGACGATGCCGTTGAGCACGCCGATGGAGGTGATGCCGATCTGGATGGTGGAAAGGAAGCGGGTGGGGTCCTCACCGAGCTTGACGGCCGCGGCGGCCGCGCCGTCGCCCTCGTCGATGAGTTTCTGCAAGCGCACCTTGCGGGCGGTGACCAGCGCGATCTCTGACATGGCGAAGACGCCGTTGAGCAGGATCAGCGCGAACAGTAAGGCAATTTCCATGGAGGATGAAGGCTCGCAGGGCGAGCGAAAGTGGGGACGGGAGGAATGAATCGGAAACGGCCGGGCCCCGGCATGGCGCCGGAGGCCTCAGGCCAGAGGTCTCACTCCTCGCGGCCGCCCGCGATGCCCAGCAGCGCCAGCAGGCTCTGGAAGACGTTGAACAGGCTCAGGTACACGCCCAGGGTGGCGGTGATGTAGTTGGTTTCCTCGCCGTCGCGCACGCGCTTGAGGTCGTACAGGATGAAGGCCGAGAAGATGCCAATGGCCAGCACGGAGAGGGTGATCATCAGCGCGCCGGACTGGATGAACACGTTGGCGATGCCCGCGACCAGCAGCATGATCATGCCGATGAACAGGAACTTGCCCATGTTGCCCAGGTCGCGCTTGATGACGGTGGACAGCGTGGCCATGCCGAGGAAGATCAGGCCGGTGCCGGTGAAGGCGGTCATGATCAGACCGGCACCGTTGGCCAGGCCGAGCACCGAGCCGATCAGGCGCGAGAGCATCAGGCCCATGAAGAAGGTGAAGGCCAGCAGCACGGGCACACCGGCGGCGGAGTTCTTGGTCTTCTCGATGGCGTACATGAAGGCGAAGGCGCCGCCGAGGAAGACGGCGATGCCGAGGAAGCCGGTGAGCGGCGCGGTGATGCCGGTGACCACGCCGAGCCAGGCGCCGATCACGGTCGGGATCATGGAGAGTGCGAGCAGCCAGTAGGTGTTGCGCAGCACGCGGTTGCGTTCGACGGCAAGGGCCTGGCCGGCGGCGGCAGGGGACGACAGGTCAAGGTGCGGATTCATGGTGGGTCCTTGGAACAAGAAAAAAAAGGGAAAAGCGGATTCGGGTGCCGTGGCCGGAGCAAGCTGCACCGGCCACGGGGCGCCAGCGGTCTGGCGGCGAAGAGGAACCTGGACGCCGCGCGCGGCGGAAACGTCAGGCGAAGGTGAGCAGGCCGCGTGGCGGCCGCTGAAGCCCGTCGAGCACGGGTGGGGTCAGGTCTTGCGCCAGGGGCGGCGAAGGGGTGCGCAGATGCTCGCCCCGGCTGGACGCGGTGATGATCGCGTCCAGGCATTCGGGCAGATCGGCCTGGGTGTCGGTGAGGCCGTGATCGGCGCCGGGGGCGGGCTTGAGGGTGTCGTCCGGGGCCGTCTGGGCGGCGGAGACCGCCTCGGCCACCAGGCCCTGCACCGGGGCCTGCGACGCGGGTGCGCCGGGGAGCTGGCCGAAAGCGAACGCACCCACACTCAGGAAGAAGTGCAGGGCAAAGACGGCAACAAGCCAACGGCGCATGGTCGGTCCAGTATAGCGGCCCGCCGTTTCACGGCGGCGGCGTGCCTCAGGCGCGTGCCCGCTGGCCGCGCTGGAGCGCCGCCATGGCCACGGCGGCACTGGCCGAGAGGGCGAGCATCAGCCAGCCCAGGTTCACGGCCCCGTCGTGCGGCACCAGCCCCACCACGAAGCCGCCCAGGGCGCCCATGAGCTGCTGCATGAGGCCGGCGACGGCCGCCGCCGCCCCCGCCAGCGCCGGCAGCAGGCCCACGGTGCCGATCAGCGTGGGCGGCACCAGCAGGCCATGGCCCATGCCCAGCAGCAGCAGGGGCAGCGAAAGCGCCAGCGGCGTGTCCACCCCGGCCAGCGCGAGCGCGAGCATGAGACCGATGCCCAGCAGCGAACTGCCCTGCCCCAGGCGCATCACGGTGCGTTCGCCCAGGCGGTGCACCAGGTGGGTGGTGAGGTAGTTGCCGACGATGTAGGCCAGCGGCACCACCATGATGTGGTACCCGATGCCCGCCGGGCCCACGCCGTAGCTGCCGAGCACGATGGGCGCGCCCGCGAGGAAGGCGTAGAAGGTGGCGGTGGTCATCGAGAGCAGGGCCACATACAGCAGGAAGCCGGGGGCGCGCGCCAGCTGCGCGTACGACGAGGCCATGTCGCGCAGCCAGTGCGTCTGCTGCGGTTCGGTTGCCGCGGGGTGGTCGGGCAGGCCGCGCCAGGCGGCGATGAACAGCACGACCGAGAGGGCCGTCAGCAGCACGAAGTTGGCCTGCCAACCCAGGCGCACGTGCAGTTGCCCGCCGATGATGGTGGCCAGGGGCGGCACCAGGCCCATGGCCATGCCGATGTAGGCCATGACGCGCGTGCGCTCGGGGCCGTCGAACAGGTCCTGCACCATGGCGCGCCCCACCACCATGCCGGCGGCGCAACCGGCGCCCTGCAGGACGCGCGCGGCGGTGAGCATGACCAGATCACCGGCCAGCGCGGCGAGCATCGAGCCGAGCAGGCCCAGGGCGATGCCCAGCAGCAGGATCTTCTTGCGCCCGAGCCGGTCCGACAGCGGGCCGTACAGCAGCTGCAGGCCGCCATAGGCGACCACGTAGCCGCTGAAGGTGAGCTGCACCGCGGCCTGGCTGGAGCCGAAGATCGCGCCCCACTGCTGCATCGAGGGGATGCAGATGGTCATGGCCAGCAGGCCGAAGGCGAGCTGGGCGACGAGGTTGGCGATCAAGGGGCCGTGGCGGGGGGCGGTCATGGGTCTGGTCTTGGCGGAAGGCAACCGGGCATGGTGCCACAACACCGAGAAGAATGCGTTTCTCGCCTCCCGGTGAGCGAGATCGGGTGGTCCGGTCATTCGGTCGCTGGCCGCTCGCGGGCGGGCACCCGGGCGCGCCAGCACCACTTCGTCAACACCGGGCTGGCAAGCTGACGCTTGTGGCAACCGCGAATGGGGCCAGCGCCCGAATGCCCAGACCACCCGCCCCAGAAAGGATGTGGGCGGCACGCAAGGCTGGTGTGCACAGGTGGGTTGCGGGACGGGGGTGGGGTCCGCCTGCGCAGGCCCCCATTCGCGGTTGCCACAGAGGCCGCGCACCCGTCTGGTGTTGATGAAGCGGTGCAGGCATGCCCGGGCAGACGACCGCGAGCAAGGCCGGAGCAGGCGGTCCCCTCCCTCGGCCCGCCGCGAAGCAGCAGCCAGAAAAAACAGCGAGACAAACCCCATGAAGGGGAACCCTGAAGGCACTGCAAACTCATGCCACTAAACTAAAAGGCCCATGCACGTCTCCCTGATCTTCCTCGTCGCCCTCCCATTCGTGGGCAGCCTGCTGGCCGCCCTGCTGCCCGCGAACGCGCGCAACACCGAGTCGACACTGGCCGGCGCCATCGCGCTCTTCTGCGCCGTGCAGACCGCGATGTACTTCCCCGACGTCGCCGCCGGCGGCGTCATCCGGCAGGAGTTCGTCTGGCTGCCCTCGCTCGGCCTGAACTTCGTGCTGCGCATGGACGGCTTCGCCTGGATGTTCTCCATGCTGGTCCTGGGCATCGGCTCGCTGGTGGTGCTCTACGCGCGCTACTACATGTCGCCCGACGACCCGGTGCCGCGCTTCTTCTCCTTCCTGCTCGCCTTCATGGGCGCCATGAGCGGCGTGGTGCTCTCGGGCAACCTGATCCAGCTGGTGCTGTTCTGGGAACTCACCAGCCTGTTCTCCTTCCTGCTCATCGGCTACTGGCACCACCGCCGCGACGCGCGGCGCGGCGCCCGCATGGCACTGACCGTCACCGGCGCCGGCGGCCTGTGCCTGCTGGCCGGCGTGCTGGTGCTCGGCCACATCGTCGGCAGCTACGACCTCGACGTGGTGCTGCGCGCCGGCGACGTGGTGCGCGCCCACCCGCTGTACAGCACGGCGCTCGTCCTCATCCTGCTCGGCGCCTTCACCAAGAGCGCGCAGTTCCCGTTCCAGTTCTGGCTGCCGCACGCCATGGCCGCCCCCACCCCGGTCTCGGCCTACCTGCACTCGGCCACCATGGTCAAGGCCGGCGTGTTCCTGCTGGCCCGGCTGTGGCCGGTGCTCGCCGGCACCGACGAATGGTTCTGGATCGTCACCTGCTCGGGCCTGATCACGCTGCTGATCGGCGGCTTCGCCGCCATCTTCCAGAAAGACCTCAAGGGCCTGCTGGCCTACTCGACCATCTCGCACCTGGGCCTGATCACCACGCTGCTGGGCATGAACAGCCCGCTGGCCGCCGTGGCCGCCGTCTTCCACATCATCAACCACGCCACCTTCAAGGCCTCGCTGTTCATGGCGGTGGGCATCATCGACCACGAGGCCGGCACGCGCGACATCCGGCGCCTCTCGGGCCTGGCCCGCTACATGCCGGTGACCGCCACGCTGACCGTGGTGGCCGGCGCGGCCATGGCCGGCGTGCCGCTGCTCAACGGCTTCATCTCGAAAGAGATGTTCTTCACCGAAGCGGTGTTCGTGAGCGCCGCGCCCTGGTTCCAGCGCGTGCTGCCGGTGGCGGCGGTGGTCGCGGGCGTCTTCAGCGTGGCCTACTCGCTGCGCTTCACGGCGCGCGTGTTCTTCGGCCCCGACACCTGCGCCAACCTGCCGCGCGTGCCGCACGAGCCACCGCACTGGATGCGCGTGCCGATCGAGGTGCTGGTGCTGGCCTGCCTGGTGGTGGGCATCGTGCCGCAGTGGTCCATTCAATACATCCTGGGCACGGCCGCGCTGCCGGTGGTGGGCGGCGAACTGCCGGAGTTCGACCTCGCGGTGTGGCACGGCTTCAACCTGCCGCTGTGGATGAGCTTCCTGGCGCTGGCCGGCGGCATCGTGCTGTACCTGCTGCTGCGCAAGCCGCTGCAGAGCGGGCGCATCGAGCGCGCGCCGCTGGTGGGTCTGTTCAACGGCAAGCGCCTGTTCCACCACGCCATGGCCCGGCTCACCGCCGCCGCCCGCAGCGCCCTGCGCCTGCTGGGCACGCGCCGCCTGCAGCCGCAGCTGTTCCTGCTGGTGCTGGTGACCGTGGTGGGTTCGGTCGCCGCGTTCCGCATGGCGGTGCCGAACCCGTCGCTGGCGCCCGGTGATCGCACGCTGCTGCCGTTCTCGCCCATGTTCGCCCTGCTCTGGGTGGTGGGCGTGGGCGCGGCCATCGGCGCGGTCTGGCAGGCCAAGTACCACCGGCTCACCGCGCTGGCGCTCATGAGCGTGTCGGGCCTCACCACGGTGATCACCTTCGCCTGGTTCTCCGCGCCCGACCTCGCGCTCACGCAACTCTCGGTCGAGGCCGTGACCACGGTGCTGATCCTGCTCGGCCTGCGCTGGCTGCCCAAGCGCCTGGAGGTGCAGGACGACAGCGAACCGCTGTGGGAGCGCACCAAGGCCAAGGCACGGCGCTCGCGCGACCTGCTGCTGGCGCTGGCCGCCGGCGGCGGCATGACCGCCCTGTCCTATGCGCTGATGACGCGCGACTTCCCGCAAAGCATTTCGCCCTTCTTCCTGGAGCGCGCGCTGCCCGAGGGTGGTGGCACCAATGTGGTCAATGTGATGCTGGTGGACTTCCGGGGCTTCGACACCCTGGGCGAGATCACCGTGCTCGGCATCGTGGCGCTCACGGTGTACGCGCTGCTGCGCCGCTTCCGACCCGCGCCCGAGAGCGCCGAGCTCACGGCCCAGCAGCGCGCGCTGCCGGCCGACCTCGACACCGACCTCGTCAACCCGCAACTGGCCGAGGACACCGCGCAGGGCTACCTGATGGTGCCGGCGGTGCTGGTGCGCCTGCTGCTGCCGATCGCGTCGGTGATCGCGGTCTACCTGTTCATGCGCGGCCACAACGAACCCGGCGGCGGCTTCGTGGCCGGGCTGGTGCTCTCCACCGCGTTCATCCTGCAGTACATCGTCTCGGGTACGCAGTGGGTCGAGGCCAACATGCAGCTGCGGCCGCAGCGCTGGATCGCCGCCGGCCTGCTGACCGCCACCGCCACCGGCCTGGGCTCGTTCTGGTTCGGCTACCCGTTCCTGACCACGCACACGGCCCACCTGGACCTGCCGCTGCTGGGCGAGATCCACGTCGCCAGCGCGCTGTTCTACGACATCGGCGTCTTCACCCTGGTGGTGGGCGCGACCCTGCTCATCCTCACCGCGCTGGGCCACCAGTCGGTGCGCGGCCACCGCCAGGCCAAGGTGGACCAGGAAAAAGAAGAAGGAGCTTCCTGATGGAACTTGTCATGGCCATCGCCATCGGCGCCCTCACCACCTGCGGTGTGTGGCTGATGCTGCGCCCGCGCACCTACCAGGTCATCATGGGCCTGTGCCTGCTGGGCTACGGCGTCAACCTGTTCATCTTCAGCATGGGCCGGCTGTCGGTGGACAGCGAACCCGTGCTCACCCCCGGGCTGGAGGCCACGCTGCTGCAGTACGACGACCCGATGCCGCAGGCCCTGGTGCTCACCGCCATCGTGATCGGCTTCGCCATGACCGCGCTGTTCCTGGTCGTGCTGCTCGCGCAGCGCGGCTTCTTCGGCAATGACCATGTGGACGGCCAGGGGGACGCGGAGTGACCGGAGGAATGACCCAGGCGATCACCGCGGCGCTCATGCCGCACCTGATGATCGCGCCCATCCTGCTGCCGCTGGTCACCGCCTGCGTGCTGCTGTTCGTGGGCGACCGCCGGCACCGCACCAAGGCCACCATCAGCCTGAGCGCGACGCTGCTCAACCTGGCCGTGGCCGTGCTGCTGCTGATCTGGAGCAAGCAGGGCGAGGGGCCGAGCGCGTTCGGCGTCTACCTGCCCGGCAACTGGGACATGCCCTTCGGCATCGTGCTCGTGCTCGACCGCCTCTCGGGCCTGATGCTGCTGCTGGCCGCGATGGTCGCGCTGATGGCGCTGCTGTTCGCGCTGGCGCGCTGGCACAAGGCCGGCGCGCACTTCCACCCGCTGTTCCAGATCCAGATCATGGGCCTGAACGGGGCCTTCCTGACCGGCGACCTGTTCAACCTGTTCGTGTTCTTCGAGGTCATGCTGGCCGCGTCCTACGGCCTGTTGCTGCACGGCTCGGGCCCCTCGCGCGTGAAGGCCGGCCTGCAGTACATCTCGATCAACCTGGCCGCCTCGTCGCTGTTCCTGGTGGGCGCCTCGATGATCTACGGCGTGACCGGCACGCTCAACATGGCGGACCTGGCCGCGCGCATCCCGGATGTGGCCTCGGCCGACCGCGCGCTGCTGCACACCGCCTGCGCCATCCTGGCCGTGGCCTTCCTCGCCAAGGCCGCGATGTGGCCGCTCAACTTCTGGCTGGTGCCCGCCTACTCCAGCGCCAGCGCGCCCTCGGCGGCGATGTTCGCGCTGCTCACCAAGGTGGGCATCTACGTGCTGCTGCGCCTGTCCACCCTGCTCTTCTCACCCGAGGCCGGCCATTCGGCGGGCTTCGGCAGCCAGTGGCTGGCCTGGGGCGGCATGGCCACGCTGGCCTTCGGCGCCATCGGCATGCTGGCCTCGCAGCGGCCAGCGCGGCTGGCGGGCTTCTCGGTCATCGTGTCCTCGGGCACCCTGCTGGCGGTGCTGGGCTTCGCGCGGCCCGAGCTCACCGCCAGCGCGCTGTACTACCTACCGAGTTCGACCATGGCGGTGGCCGCGTTCTTCCTGCTGGCCGAGCTGATGGACCGCTCGCGCACCGACCCCGCGAGCCAGCGCGCGCCGGAAGACGAAGAAGACCACCTGCCGTTCGCGCTGGCCGACCTGGAGATCGCCAAGACCGCCAACCTCGACGAAGACGAGGAGGTGCTGATCGGCCGCGCCATCCCGGCCACCACCGCCCTGCTGGGCCTGGCCTTCATCTGCTGCACGGTGCTGGTCGCCGGCCTGCCGCCGCTCTCGGGCTTCATCGGCAAGTTCGCCATGCTCTCGGCCCTGCTGCCGCTGCAAAGCGGCACGCCTGCGGTGAGCACCGCGAGCTGGACGCTGATGGCGCTGGTCATCACCTCGGGGCTGTTCGCGCTGGTGGCGCTCTCGCGCACCGGCATCCGCTTCTTCTGGGCCCCCATGGAGCGCGGCGGCCACATGCTGCGCGTGGCCGAGTACGTGCCGATCGCGGTGCTGATCGGGCTGTGCGTGCTGTTCACGGTGCGCGGTGAAGCGGTGATGCGCTACACCGCCGCCACCGCCAGCGCGCTGTACCACCCGCGCGGCTACATCGACGCCGTGCTCTCGGCCCGGCCCCTGCCCACGGCCACCAACGCCGAACGCCTGGGCGTGCCCGTGCCGGAGAAGCAGCCATGATGCGGCGCCTGTTCCCTGCCCCCCTGCTGTCGCTCGCGCTGGTCGCGCTGTGGCTGGTGCTCAACAACCCCTACAGCCTGGGCCACTGGCTCATGGCGCTGCTGCTGGGTTTCGTGGTGCCGCTGCTCACGCAGTCGCTGCGCCCGACGCCGGTGCGCTTCAGCCACCCCTGGGTCGCCTTCAAGCTGTTCCTGCGCGTGGGCCGCGACGTGATCGAGTGGAACTGGCGCGTGCTGCGCGGCACGCTGGGGCGCGGCGATCGCATGCCCAAGGGCGCCTTCATCACCGTGCCGCTGGACCTGCGCGACCCCAACGGCCTGGCGGTGCTGGCCGCCATCATGTGCGTGATCCCGGGCACCATCTGGTCCGAGATCGCGCTGGACCGCAGCGCGCTGCTGGTGCACATCTTCGATCTCGAAGACGAAGCGCACGAGATCGCGCTGATCAAGCAGCGCTACGAGCGCCCCCTGATGGAGATCTTCGAATGAGCCCCTTCCTGTTCGGCGCCATCGTCTTCGCGCTGGCCTGCTACGTGCTGGCCATGGCGCTGGGCCTGCTGCGCCTGTACCGAGGCCCCTCGGCGCAGGACCGCGTGCTGGCCATGGACCTGATCTACACCATCGGCATGCTGGTGCTGATGGTGCTGGCGATCCGCTACCGCAGCGCGATGTACTTCGAAGCCGCGCTGCTGATCGCCGTGTTCGGCTTCGTCAGCTCGGCCGCCATGGCCAAGTTCCTGCTGCGCGGCGAGGTGATCGAATGATGATGCCCGCCGGTGTGTCGCTCTGGGTGGAAATCCCGGTGGCGCTGCTGCTGATCCTCAGCGGCCTCTTCACGCTCACCGCCGCCATCGGCGTGGTGCGCTTCAAGACCTTCTTCCAGCGCATGCACCCGCCCGCGCTGGCCTTCAGCTTCTCGGCCTGGTGCGTCACGCTGGCCAGCATCATCTACTTCTCGGCCCAGGACGCACGGCTCTCGCTGCACGCCTGGCTGATCATCATCTTCCTGTCGCTCACGGTGCCGGTGACCACCATCCTGCTGGCGCGCACCGAGCTGTTCCGCCGCCGCATCGGCAACCCGGGTGCGGGCGACATCCCGCCCTCGCTCAGCCACGTCGTGCCCCGGCCCGCCGAGGGCGACGAGGCGCCCCCCAAGGGCTGAGCCCGGCCTCCTCAGGCCTTCTTCTTGCGCGAACGCGGCGCCGGGCTCTGCGCCGGCGGGTCGTATTCGTTCACGAAGGGGATGTTGGCGGTCGTGCGCACCAGCAGGCTCAGCAAAGTCTGCACCTCTTCGGTCGACAGGCCCTTGAGCAGGCGGCGTTCGCGCTCCAGCGCGATGCGCAGGACCTCGTCGTGGAGGGCGTAGCCCTGGGGCGTCAGGGACAGGTTGCGCCGGCGCGAGCTTTCAGGGTCGTCTTCCACCGTGATGTAGCCCTTGCCCTCCAGCTTGCGCATCTCGCGGCTGACGGCGCCCTTGTCCAGCCCGATGAACTGGCAGACCCGCACCGGCGAAATGCCGGGTTCGAGCGCCAGCATGGCCATCATGCGCCACTCGATGATGCCGATGTCGTAATGCTCCAGGTACAACCGGGACGCCCCGCTGGAGAGCTTGTTGGCCAGGATCGTCAGATAGTAGGAAACGTAACCCGAGAGGTTGAGGACCTTGCGTCCATGCCGCGTTGCCGTGTTGCTTGGCCGAGTCGCCATCGTGAATCCACTTCCCGGTGATTGAACCTGGGCTGTAATGTAGCGGGGATGGCGACCCCGCCCGAATCGGGTCAGACCCGACCGGCGCGGCGCTGCTCGCGCAGCATGAACAGGTACAGGCCTTCCACCTTCTCGCGCGCCCAGGGCGTCTTGCGCAGGAAGCGCAGGCTGGACGGGATGCTCGGGTCGATGTTGAAGCAGCGCACCGGGATGCGCTCGCCCAGGCCGTCCCAGCCGTAGTGCGCCACCAGCGCAGTCAGGATCGCCTCCAGCGTGAGGCCGTGCAGCGGGTTGCGCGGCTGCTCCTGCGGTGCCGGTGCCGGGGCGTCGCTCATGCCAGCGCCGCCTCCAGCGCGTCGACGAACATGGCGGGCACATCGAAGCCGGTCTGCTGCTGGATTTCCTGGAAGCAGGTCGGGCTGGTGACGTTGATCTCGGTCACCTTGTCGCCGATCATGTCCAGCCCCACCAGCAGCAGGCCGCGCGCGGCCAGCGTGGGGGCGATCGCCTCGGCCACCGCGCGGTCCACATCGCTCAGCGGCTGGGCCACGCCCTTGCCGCCGGCCGCCAGGTTGCCCCGCACCTCGCTGCCCTGCGGAATGCGCGCGAGCACGAAGGGCGCCACCTTGCCGCCGATCAGCAGCAGGCGCTTGTCGCCCAGCACGATCTCCGGCAGGTAGCGCTGCACCATCACGCTGGTCGCGCCGCCCTGGTTGAGCGTCTCGATGATGGAGCCCAGGTTCATGCCGTCGGGCCCGACGCGGAAGATGCCCATGCCGCCCATGCCGTCGAGCGGCTTGAGGATGATGTCCTTGTGCTCGGCGTGAAAGGCGCGGATCGCCTCGGGCCGGCGCGTCACCAGCGTGGCCGGTGCGAAGCGCGCGAACTCCATCAGCGCGAGTTTCTCGGGGTGGTCGCGCAGCGCGCGCGGGCTGTTGAACACGCGCGCGCCTTCGCGCTCGGCCTGCTCCAGCAGGTGCGTGGCGTAGAAGAACTCGCTGTCGAAGGGCGGGTCCTTGCGCATCAGCACGGCGTCGAAGCTGTGCAGCGGCTCGCGGCCTTCGCGCGTGGTGGTGAACCAGGCATCGGCGTCACCGGTGAGCGTGACGTGGCGCACCTGCGCCGTCACGGGCTGGCCGCTCTGCCACTGCAGGTGCTCGGGCTCGCAGGCCGCCAGCGTGTGGCCGCGCCGCTGCAGCTCGCGCATCATGGCGAAGGTGGTGTCTTTGTAGATCTTGAAGGCTTCGAGCGGGTCGGCGACGACGAGGATTTTTTTCATGGCGTTCGTTCAGGGCTTTTTCGAGTGAGTTCCGTACTGTTGCACAAGCAGCGCCACCGCGCCGGCGACCACGCCCCAGAAGGCCGAGCCGATGCCGCCGATGACCACGCCGCTGAGCGTGACGAGAAAGGTGATGAGGGCGGCTTCGCGGTGCGCGTCGTCCTTGAGCGCGGCATGCAGGCCGCCGCCAATGCTGCCCAGCAGCGCGATGCCCGCGATGGCCATGACCAGCTCGCGCGGGAAGGCGATCAGCAGGCCGGTGATGGCCGCGCCGAAGAGGCCGATCAGCACGTAGATGCCGCCGCACACCACGGCGGCGGTGTAGCGCTTCTTCGGGTCGGCATGCGCTTCGGGTCCCATGCAGATGGCGGCGGTGATGGCGCTGAGGTTGAGCGCATAGGCGCCGAAGGGCGCGAGCACCAGCGTGGCCACGCCGGTGAGCGTGATGATGCGGGAGATCGGCATGTCGTAACCCGCAGCGCGGATCGCCGCCACGCCCGGCAGGTTCTGCGAGGCCATGGTGACAACGAACAGCGGCAGCGCCAGGCTGGTGAAGGCGGCCAGGCTGAAGCTGGGCATCGTGAACACCGGCATGGCCAGCTCGAAGCTCACCGCGCCACCGTTGAACTGGCCCCGCGCCACCACATAGGCGATGGCCACGGCCAGCGTGAGCGGCACCGCATAGCGCGGCACCAGCCGCCGGCCCAGCAGGTAGGCCAGCAGCATCAGCACCACCAGGGGCAGCGCGGTCTGCGCGGCCGCGAACGCCTGCAGGCCAAAGCGCGCCAGCACGCCGGCCAGCAGGGCCGAGGCGATGGCCATCGGAATCTTGTTCATCACGCGCTCGAACCAGCCGGTGGCCCCCACCAGCACGATGAGCGCGGCGCTGATCAGGAAGGCCCCCACGGCATCGGCCATGGTGAAGCCGCCGGCCAGGCCGGCCGTGGCCAGCACCGCCGCGCCCGGCGTGCTCCAGGCCACCATGACCGGCTGGCGCAACACCAGCGAGGGAATGGCCGAGCACAGCCCCATGCCCAGGCCGAGCGCCCAGACCCAGGAGGTGATCTGGGCGGGCGTGGCGCCGAAGGCCTGCGCGGCCTGGAAGACGATGGCCACCGAGCTGGTGAAGCCCACCAGCACGGCCACGAAGCCGGCCGTGGCGGCTGACAGGTTCACGTCACGAAAAAAAGACATCGGGCGATTGTGCCGGGGCGCAACAACCCGCGCTGCGTCGGGACAAGCCCGGCCCTAGGCGGGGGGCCGGCCTTCCCGGAAAGCCCGCCGGTAGGACGACGGCGAGGTGCGCACCTGGCCGGCGAAGTGCTGCCGCAGCGACAGCGCCGTGCCGAAACCCACCTCGGTCGCCAGCCGTTCGATCGGCATGTCGGTCGTCTCCAGCAACTGCTGCGCCCGCGCCACGCGCTCGGCCACCAGCCACTTGACCACCGTCGTGCCGGTGGCCTCGCGAAAGCGCCGGGTGAAGGTGCGCCGACTCATCCGGGCCACCTCGGCCAGCACATCGAGCGAGAGCGGCTGCGACAGGTGCTCGCGCGCCCATTCCATGACCCCCGGCAAGCGGTGCTCGCTGGGCAGCGCGGGCACCGGCTGTTCGATGTACTGCGCCTGGCCGCCCTGGCGGTGCGGGGGCGTCACCAGCAGGCGCGCCACGCGGTTGGCCGCGTCGGCGCCGTGGCGCTGGCGCACGAGGTGCAGGCAGCAGTCGATGGCGGCCACCGTCCCGGCCGAGGTGGTCACGCGATCGTCGTCCACGTACAGCACGTCGGGGTGGAAGTCGGCCTCGGGGAAGCGCCGCGCGAACAGCCCCCGGCACGCCCAGTGGGTCGTCGCGCGCCGCCCGTCGAGCAAGCCCGCATCGCCCAGCACGAACGCGCCCAGGCACAGGCCGACGACCTGGGCGCCCCGCGCATGCGCCTGCCGCAGGGCCTCGGTCAAGGCCACGGGCGCCACCTGCTCGGGGTGGTTCCAAGCGGGCACCACGACGATGTCCGCCGCGGCCATCGCTTCCAGCCCGGCGGGCACCTCGATCGCCATGCCCTGGTCGGTGCGCACGCGGCCGGGTTCGGGCGCGCAGTACTGCACCTCGTAGGGCGGCAGGCCGCCCGGCGCCCGATCGGCGCCGAACACGGTGCCGGGCACGGAGAGGTGGAACAGGCTCACCCCCTCGAAGGCAAGCACGGCGACACGGACAGGCGGCACGGGGATCTCCAGGGAAGGCCACAGTTTGGCCCGATTCTATTGAAGCGCGTCATTCAGGCCAATGGCGCCCGGCGCCCGCCGTCTCGACAATCCGCCTCACCCCTTCTTTGATGAAAGAGCCCTCCCATGAGCAAGCGCGCCACCCTCGTTGTCGACCTTCAGAACGAATACCTGCCCACCGGCAAGCTGCCGCTGTCCGGCATCGACGCGGCCCTGGGCAACGCCGCCCGCGTCATTGCCGCCGCGCGCGCGCAAGGCGAACGGGTCGTTCATATTCGCCACGAATCCGCCAAGCCGGGCGCACCGATCTTCGCGCCCGGGACCGAGGCGGTGCAGATCGTGCCGCAGGTGGCGCCCGCCGCAGGCGAGCCGGTGGTCGTGAAGAACTACCCGAACTCGTTTCGCGACACGGACCTGAAGCAGTTGCTGGACGCCGAAGGCATCGAGCAGCTGGTGGTGATCGGCGCCATGAGCCACATGTGCATCGAGGCCACCACCCGCGCCGCCGCCGACCTCGGCTATCCCGTCACGGTCGTGCACGACGCCTGTGCCACGCTGCCGCTGGAGTTCGGGGCGACGAAGGTGCCGGCGGCCCAGGTGCATGCCACGGCCATGGCGGCGCTGGCCTTCGGGTACGCCACCCTCGCCACCACCGACGAACACCTGGCCTAGATTTCCACCTTCGAGCCCAGCTCGATCACCGCGTTGCTCGGCAGGTTCAGGAACTCGGCCGCCGCGCTCGCGTTGTGGTGCATCTGGGCGAACAGCTTCTCGCGCCAGGGCGCCATGCCGCTGCCGATGGTGGGCACCACCACGTCGCGCGAAAGGAAGTAGCTGGTGGTCATGGGGCCCATGTCGCAGCCGCGCCCGCGCATGGCGGCCAGCGCCTCGGGCAGGTCCTGGTCGTTCTTGAAGCCGTAGTTCACCACCACCTGCCAGCAGTCGTGCCCCAGCGGCTCGATCTGCAGGCGCTTCTCCAGGCCGATCCAGGGCACCTCGTGGCTGCGCACGGTGACGAACAGGTTCTGCTCGTGCAGCACCTTGTTGTGCTTGAGGTTGTGCAGCATGGCGTTGGGCACGGTGCCGATGTCGGCCGTGAGGAACACCGCCGTGCCCTCCACGCGCGCCGGCGGCGCGATGAACAGGGCGTCGAGGAAGCTGCCCAGCTCGATCGATTCGGCGTGCTGCTTCTCCGCCATGAGCGAGCGGCCGCGCTTCCAGGTCATCATCAGCGTGAACACCGCGCCGCCAATGAGCAGCGGGAACCAGCCGCCTGCGAAGAGCTTGAGCAGGTTGGAGCTGAAGAACGCCAGGTCGACCACGAAGAAAAACCCGGTGGCCAGCGCGCACAGCCACAGCGGGTACTTCCAGCTGTAGCGGACCACGTAGAAGGTGAGCACCGTGGTGATGAGCATGTCCAGCGTGACCGCAATGCCGTAGGCCGCCGCGAGGTTGGACGAGGACTTGAACATCACCACCGCCAGCACGATCGCCGTGAACAGGCTCCAGTTCACGAACGGCATGTAGATCTGGCCGGTGTGCTTCACGCTGGTGTGCTGGACCTTCAGGCGCGGCAGGTAGCCGAGCTGGATCGCCTGCTTGGTGACGCTGAAGGCACCGGTGATCAGGGCTTGCGAGGCGATCACCGTGGCCATGGTGGCCATGATCACCAGCGGCAGCAGCAGCCACTCCGGCGCCATGTTGAAGAACGGGTTCTTCACCGCGGCCGGGTCTTCCAGCAGCAGTGCGCCCTGGCCGAAGTAGTTCAGCGTGAGGCAGGGCATGACGACCGAGAACCAGGCCAGGCGGATCGGGCGCTTGCCGAAGTGGCCGAGGTCGGCGTACAGCGCCTCGGCCCCGGTGACGCACAGCACCACCGCGCCCAGGATGATGAAGGCGGTGCCCGGCTGCGCCCACATGAAGCGCAGCGCGTGCAGCGGGTTGAGCGCTCCCAGGATCTCGGGGTGGCCCACGATCTTCGACACACCGAGCGCGGCGATGGTGAGGAACCAGGCCAGCGTGATCGGGCCGAAGAAGCGGCCGATGCCACCGGTGCCGCGCTTCTGCACCGCGAACAGGATGAACAGCACCAGCAGGGTGATCGGCACCACGTAGTGCTTGAAATGCGGCGAGATCACCTCCAGGCCCTCGACCGCCGAGAGCACCGAAATCGCCGGGGTGATGACGCCGTCGCCGTAGAACAGCGCCGTGCCGAAGATGCCGACGGCCAGCAGCGTCTGGCGCAGCGCCGGCCGCTCCTTCACCGCCGTGGACGCCAGCGCCAGCATGGCGATCAGGCCGCCCTCGCCGTTGTTGTCGGCCCGCAGCACCAGCACCACGTACTTGAGCGAAACGATGACGGTCAGCGTCCAGAACAGGATGGACAGGATGCCGTAGACGTTGGCATGGGTGAACGGCACATGCCCGGATCCGAAGACCTCTTTCACGGCGTACAGCACGCTGGTGCCGATGTCGCCATACACCACGCCGATGGCGCCGAGGGTGAGCGCACCCAGTGACGATTTGGAAGCGGACACAAAACAACCCCGGCCTGCCGGCACGGGGTTCGGTTGTCGAGGGAACGCGATTGTGCGCCCGCCGGCCAGACCTTGTCTGCCGGCTCAGCGCTCTAAACGGAGGGGTCTGTGCGGAATGTTGCGCCGCAACAACTCACTCGTAGACTTCCGCGTCGGGGTCGGTGGCTTCCAGTTCGTAGCTGGCCGCCAGCATGGCCAGGCGGCCGATCACGCCGTACATGTAGAAGCGGTTGGGCACGCTCGCGCCGGGCTTCTGCCCGGGCTGCGGCAGCTGCGCGCTCTGCTCGAACGCCAGCGGCACGTAGCTGGAGCCGGGTGCGTTGAGGTTCTCGTCCACGCCCCGGTCGGCGTGCACGCGGTAGAAGCCGCCGACCACGTAGCGGTCCATCATGTAGACCACCGGCTCGGCCACCGCGCTGTTGATGCGCTCGTTGGTCAGCACGCCTTCCTGGATGATGACCTCGTGCACCTCCTGCCCGGCCTGCCCCACGGCCATGCGGGCCTTGGTCTTGGCGGAGAGGTTGTCGATCTCCTTGGCGTCGCGCACCGTCAGGATGCCCATGCCGCCGGTGCCGTTGTCGGCCTTGACGACCACGAACGGCTTCTCGTTGATGCCGTATTCCTTGTACTTGCGGCGGATCTTGCCCAGCAGCGCGTCGGTGTTGCTGCGCAGGCATTCGAGGCCCGCGTCCTCGTTGAAGTCCACCTGCCCGCACTGGTTGAACATCGGGTTGATGAGCCAGGGGTCCATGCCCAGCAGCTTGCCGAAGCGCTTGGACACCTCTTCGTAGGCCTTGAAGTGGTGGCTCTTGCGCCGCGTGCCCCAGCCGCCGTGCAGCGGCGGCAGCAGGTACTGCTCGTGCAGGTCTTCCAGGATGCCGGGCACGCCCGCGCTCAGGTCGTTGTTGAGCAGGATGGTGCAGGGGTCGAAGTTCTTCAGCCCCAGGCGGCGCTTGCTGCGCAGCAGCGGCTCCAGCACCACCTTGTCGCCACCCGGCAGCTCGACGGTGGTGGGGGCCTTGATGTCGTTGGAGAGCGAGCCCAGGCGCACATTGAGCCCGGCCATGTAGAAGATGCGTTGCAGCTGCGCCAGGTTGCTCAGGTAGAAGATGTCGGTGGTGCTCTCGGGCACCAGCAGCAGGTTCTTGGCCTCGGGGCAGATCTTCTCGATCGCCGCCATGGCCGCCTGCACCGCCAGCGGCAGCATCTCGGGCGTGAGGTGGTTCCAGCCGCCCGGGTACAGGTTGGTGTCCACCGGGGCCAGCTTGAAGCCGGCGTTGCGCACGTCCACCGAGGTGTAGAACGGCGGCGTGTGCTCCATCCACTCCAGCCGGAACCAGCGCTCGATCACCGGGGTGGACTCGAGGATGCGCTGCTCAAGCTCGTTGATGGGGCCGGTGAGGGCGGTGACGAGGTGCGGGACCATAGGGGGAGGGGTATTGGCGGCTGGGAAGGCAACCAGTGTAATGGGGGCGCATGACGCCGATTTCAAGCCATTTCCGGCTTTCGGCCACACCCGATTTTCTCGCCCTGGGGGTGCTTCGATGAGTTTTTTCGCCCTGATGACCGCCCTGGCCGCCTGGTTCAGCGTGTGGCGGCCGCCCGAAAGCACCGGCCTGCGGGTGCTGCTGATGGTGGTGTTCCTGCTGCTCGGCACCCTGTTCACCCTGGCCGGCGGGTTCGCCTACACCTGGGACAAGGGCATGCAGCCCGGCAAAGCCAGCCCCTGGCTGCTCATCTGGGGCCTGCTGACCCTGGCCTCCCAAGCCGGCAACCTCGTGCGCGCCGTGTTCGAAGGGGAAGGCGGGACGGACTGGCCGGGGCGGCGCTGAGGCTCAGTCGCCGGTGCCGAAACGCGCCAGCGAACGCGCCTTCGCCTTGGCCGCCTCCACCTCGCGGTTGCGCGGCGTGGCCGTGGTGCGCAGCGAGGCCATCAGCTCTCGCGCCGTGGCCGCCACCTGCTCCACCGCGCGGTCGAATGCCGCTTCGTTGGCCTGCGACGGCACGTTGAAGCCGCTGAGCTTGCGCACGAACTGCAGCGAGGCGTCGCGGATCTCCAGCTCGGTCGCGGGCGGCTCGAAGTTGAACAGGGTCTTGATGTTGCGGCACATGGGGGATTCCTCTGGCTTCCTGAACGCCGTCAGGGACGCTCGGTGTTCGTCCGGTAGGGCGGTGGCGCCGACGGATCGCGGCGGATGATCGCGCTGGCCTGCTGCACATGGGGCAGCGCCCGCGCGAAGGCCTCGGCCTGCGCCGCCACGTTCCCGCGCCGCGCGCAGCCCTCGATGTACACCACCCGGCCCTGCACCGTCACCCACAGCGTGGTGCCAGCCACCCAGGCCGGGCGCTTCTTCAGCGCCTGCCGAAAGGCGGCCGCGATGTCCGGGTCGTAGGCATAGGCGTTGGGGCGATCGCAGGCCTGGGCGAGCCAGCAGGTCGTGCCCTTCTCGGCGCGCCGGTGCGCCTGGGCCAGCCGCTCGCGCTCGGTGACGAACGGCCCGGCCGGTCGGGGGCAATCGGGCACCGCCGCCGATATCGGGAAGAACGGGTCGTTGAACCAGTTCTGCAAAACCTCGCCGGGCTGGGCCAAGCCCGTGTGCGCCAGGGCAACGAATGCCAGCAGGCGCACCGGGCGTTTCACGAACTCAGCCCCGGACTTCGCCCTCGCCCAGCACCACGTACTTGAGCGAGGTCAGGCCTTCCACCCCCACCGGCCCGCGGGCATGGAACTTGTCGGTGGAAATGCCGATTTCAGCCCCCAGGCCGAACTCGAAACCGTCCGCGAAGCGGGTGCTCGCATTCACCATCACGCTGGCCGAGTCCACCTCGCGCAGGAAACGCTGGGCGTGCACGTGGTCGGTGGTGATGATCGCGTCGGTGTGGTGGCTGCTGTAGCGGTTGATGTGGGCGATGGCCTCGTCCACGCCCGCCACCAGCTTGACGCTGATGACCGGCGCGAGGTATTCCTCCGACCAGTCGGCCTCGGTCGCGTCCTTCAGGTTCGCGCCCGGCACCGCCGCCAGGATCGCCCGGCTCTCGGCGCAGGTGCGCATCTCCACGCCCTTGGCGGCGAAGATGGCGCCGATCTTCGGCAGGAACTCGGGCGCCACGCCGCGCGCCACCAGCAGGCTCTCGGTGGCGTTGCAGGGGCTGTACTTCTGGGTCTTGGCGTTGTCCGTCACCTTCACCGCCAGCGCGATGTCGCAGGGCTCGTCCACGTAGGTGTGGCAGTTGCCGTCCAGGTGCTTGATGACCGGCACCTTGGCCTCGGCGCTGATGCGCTCGATCAGCCCCTTGCCGCCGCGCGGGATGATCACGTCCACGTACTGCGGCATGGCGATGAGCTGGCCCACGGCGGCGCGGTCGGTGGTGGGCACCAGCTGCACCGCATCGGCCGGCAGGCCGGCGTCCGTCAAGGCGCGCTGCACCAGCGCGGCCAGGGCGCGGTTGGATTCGATGGCTTCCGAGCCGCCGCGCAGGATGGCCGCGTTGCCGCTCTTGATGGACAGCGACGCGGCCTCGATCGTCACGTTGGGCCGGCTCTCGTAGATCATGCCGAACACGCCGATCGGCACCCGCATCTGGCCCACGCGGATGCCGCTGGGCATCTGCTTCATGCCGGAGATGTCGCCAATGATGTCGGGCATGGCCGCGAGCTGCTCGCAGCCCTGGGCGCAGGTCTCGAGCACCTTGGGCGTGAGCTTGAGCCGGTCCACCATCGGCTCGCTCAGGCCGTTGGCGCGGGCGCGCTCCAGGTCTTTCGCGTTGTCCACCTGCAGCGCGTCCACGTTGGCGCGCAGCAGCGCGGCCAGGCCGCGCAAGGCCGCGATCTTGGTGGCCGCGCTGGCCTTGGCCATGAGCGCCGAGGCCGCCTTGGCCTGCAGCCCCAGGGTGTTCATGAGTTCGGTGGTGTTGGTCGCGTTCATCCCCGGGATTTTCGCAGAGGCGCGCGCCCCTGGGGAATGCGGGGTCAAGCCCCGTCGCTGGCCTGGTGCGCCGTCAGCACGTGGGTGGCCACCATGTCCAGGCTGGGGCGCACGATGCCCTGCTTGTCCGTCCAGACCTTGGGCGTGAGCCCGCCCGAGAGCGTGAGCGACTCGCCGTCGCGCAGCGCCACCAGCGCCTTGCCGGCCGCTTCGTCGAACGCGATCACGTTGACGATGAACTCCTCGTCCGCCCGGTTGCGGGCCAGCACCCGGGCCACGATGTAGCCGCGCCCCGCCTTGTCCACCCGCCGGGAGGCTTCGCCCATCAGGCGCCCGGCCACCAGTCCGTCGATCATCGCGAAGGCTTCTCGAAACCCGACGCGATCCAGGCCTGCGCGCTGTCCACGTTGAGCTTGAAGGTCGGCGGCACGGGCACGCAGGCCAGCTCTTCGTCGAGCTCGTCCAGCGCGCGCAGCGTGGCGGTGGCGCCCTCTTCGTCCGGCACGATGGCCAGGGCCACGCGGATGCGCTGCCCGTCCACCGCCACGCTCACGTTCTTGTTCAGCTGCGCGTGCAGCTGCTGCTCGGAGCGGCGGATCACTTCCTTGGCGGTCTTCACCAGGGTGTTGAACGCGGCGGCGTCCAGCGGCTTGGGGTTCTTCTTGTCGCGCCCCATGGTCCAGGGGCCCACCAGGGCCGGCTCGGCCCCGTTGTCCAGGTACATGGCGACGGCCCAGCCGTCGTCGTCTTCGTTCTTGACGACGCGGGCCGTCCAGTGTTCGTCGCTCCAGAGGCGGTCTTCGTGAATGGGGTCTTGGGTATCGGCTGTCATCCACCCAAGGGTACAGGCAAAACGCCTGACCCCCTTCAGTCGGCCGTGATCTTCGCGTCCACCACCACCTTGCGCCAGCGCTGCGCCTCCGACTGCACGAAAGCCTGGAACGCCGCGCCGGACACGCCGCTGACCTCGGCCCCCGAAGTCTCGATGCGCGCGATCACCGTCGGCTGCGTCAAGGCCAGGGCAAAGGCCTTGGCCAGCTTCGCGGTCACCGCGGCCGGCACGCCGGTGGGCACGACGATGCCGGTCCAGCCGCGCAGGTCGATACCGGGGTAACCTGCCTCCGCCAGCGTCGGCACGCTGGGGAAGCTGGCCTTGCGCTGCGGCGCCGAAAGGGCCAGCGGCACCATGCGCCCGCCGTTGAGGCCCTGCTGGGCGGCGGCCGAGCCCGCCAGCACCACGTCCACCGTGCCGCCGGCCAGGTCGGTGACGGCCGAGGCGACGGTGCGGTAAGGCACATGCCGCATCTCGACGCCGGCCGCGCGCTGCAGCAAGGCCATGCCCAGGTGCGACGGCGTGCCCGCGCCGGCGCTGCCGAACGTGAGCTGGCCCGGCTGCTTCTTCGCCAGCGCCACCAGCTCGGCCAGCGTGCGCACACCCAGGCCCTCGCGCACCAGCAGCACCGGCGATTCGGAAGTGAGCTGCACCACCGGCACGAGGTCGCGCTGCAGGTCGAACGGCGTCTTCGCCCGCAGCGCGGGCGCCACCGCCGTCTGCAGGTTGATCAGGCCCAGCGTGTAGCCGTCGGCCGGCGACTTGGCCACGGCCTCGACACCGATGATCCCCTGGCCGCCCGCGCGGTTGTCCACCACGATGGCCTGTCCCAGCTGCTTGGGCAGCACGTCCTGCATGGCGCGGATGGCCACGTCGGCCGGTGAGCCGGGCCCGCCCGGCACGATCACGCGGATGGCGCGGTCGGGCCATTCCTGCGCGAAAGCGAGTGGCCCCAGGCCAAGGCCCAGGCCGGTGCCCACGATGAGTTGTCGGCGTTGCATGTGGTTGTCTCCTTCACGCTGCGTAGCGCGCCTGCGGACTCGGGTCCACGGCATCCAGCATCTTGTGCAGCAATTGTTGAATCAGGCTGGATCGAAGCGTCTGGTGATCGGGCGAATCCCACAGGTTGTGGGTTTCGTCGGGGTCTTCCTGGTGGTCGTACAGCTCGCCCCAGGCCTCGTCCTTGTAGACCGAGAGCCGGTGGCGCGGCGTGAGCAAGGTGCGCACGCAGGCCGGCCGGGCGAAGCCCTGGCGGGCGCGATTGTCCTGGTACTCGATCAGCAGCTCGTCCTGCACCGCTGCCACGCCGTCCATGCAGGGCAGCAGCGAGCGGCCCTGCAGGCCGTGGTACGGCGCGATGCCGCTGCGCGCGAGGATGGTGGGCGCGATGTCGATGGTGGAGGCCAGCGCGCGGCTCACCGCCGGCGCCGGCGCGCGTGGGTCCGCCCAGATAAAGGGCACGCGCGTGATGGCCTGCGAAGCCAGTGCGCCCTTGAGCACCAGGTTGAACTCGCCGAGGTAGTCGCCGTGGTCCGAGGTGAAGATCACCACCGTGTCTTCGTGCAAGCCGTTCTCTTCCAGCGCGCGCACGATGTCGCCCACCGCGTCGTCGATCATGGTGATCATTCCGCAGGTCAGCGCCATGGCCTCGCGCAGCTCCTGCGCGGTGGCGAAGAAGCCGTCGTGCGGCCCTTGCCGATGGCGCGTGTGCTGCACCCATTGCTCGCGGCACCAGCGCATCGGCGGCGTCGGGTTGCGGTGTGCCTCGTAGGGCAGGCGCACCTCGAAGTCGGCCGGGTCGTACAGGTCCCAGTAGCGCCCCGGTGGAGTGAACGGATGGTGCGGGTCGGGGAACGAGACGAACGCGAAGAAGGGCTGCTGCGCGCCGCGCGAGCGCCGCAGAAAGTCCACCGCGCGGTCGCGGATGTAGCGGGTCGGGTACAGCTCCTCCGGCACGGCGGTGCGGTGCGCCTGCGGGCAGGTGTAGCTGTGCGGCAGCTGGTGCGCGGGATCGCGCAGCCGGTCGGCGTCGGGCCGCTGCGCGCGCAACCATTGCTGGTAGTGGCCGCCCGCCTGGTCGCCGTGGAAGGTGACCATGTCCACCTCGTCGTAGCCGTAGTACGGCGTGGCGAAGGCATGGCGCTCGGTGCCCTGGTAGTGCTGCGGCTGCTCCTGCGTGTAGTCGCCACCGTCGTCCTTCCACGCATCCAGGCTCGCCACGGGCGCGCCTTCCTGCCGCGCGGGAGGGCGGTCCGTCATGGGCTGCACGTGGCTCTTGCCCAGGGTTGCCGTGCGGTAGCCCTGCTCGCGCAGCAGCTCCACGAAGGTGGTGGCCCGATGCGAGAGCACGCCGCCGTTGATGCGCAACCCATGCGCCGAGGGGTAGCGCCCGGTGAGCAAGGAAGCCCGGTTCGGCATGCAGACCGGGCTGGCCACATGGAAGCGCTCGAACCGCGTGCCGCGCGCGGCCAGCGCGTCGATGTGGGGCGTGCGCAGGATCGGGTGGCCAGCACAGCCCAGGTAGTCGGCGCGGTGCTGGTCGGTGACGATGACCAGGAAGTTGGGACGGCGCATGCGGCATCTCAGAAGTTGTGGCGCACACCCACGGCCACGCCGCGCACGTCGTCACCGCTGCCGGCGTTGACCGTCGCCTGCGCCAGCACGTTGGCTGCCGTGCCCCGGTTGCTCAGGTGCAGCAAGCGGCCGTACACCGAGGTGCGTTTGCTGAGCCGGTAGTCGTAGCCAAGGGCGATCGCCAGTGCGTCGTTCGGGCTGTCCTTGAGGTCGCGGCGGTTGGCCTCGAACATCCAGCGGTGCGGGCCCGCATCGTGCGCCAGCCCGAACACGGTGTGCGCCGCACGGCGGCCGCCGGGCAGGCTGGTGTCGGACACCAGATGCGCGCCCGAAAACGTCCACGCGCCCAGCGTGTAGCTGCCGTTCACACCCTGGATCTCATTGCGGAATTTCGTCACCGCCGCCGTGCCGCTTTCGATGCGCTGCCCGGCATAGCCGATGAAGAAGTTGTCGCCCCGGTAGCTGGCGCCGAAGCCGACCACGTCGCCGCTGTTGGCGGCGTCCTCGCCCGGCGCGGCCACCACGTCCACGTTCAGGCCCTTGGCCTGGGGGCCACCGCCGTAGCGGTAGCGCAGCAGGTTGGACTGGCGCAGCGGAAAACCCAGCGTGCGCACGGCGGCGGGCTGCCCGTCCATGCTGGTGGCCATCTGCACCGGCGCCCAGTTCACGTTCATGCCGAAGGGCACCGTGGCCAGCAGGTTGAAGAACAAGGGCGTGTACTGGCGCCCCGCTTCCAGCGAACCCCAGGGCGCGCGGTAGCCCACGAAACCCTGGCGGCCAAAGCCGGTGCCTGCGTTGGTGTTGCCCACATCGGCCAGCAAGCCCATCTCCAGCGTGAAGTAGGCGGCGTGGCCGCCACCCAGGTCTTCTCGCCCCCGAAAGCCCAGGCGCGACGCGGCGTTGCCGCCGTCGTCCACCACGGTCTTCGAGCTGCTGCCGCGCACGCTGCCCACGTACACATCGGCCAGGCCGTAGATCTGCACATCCTGGGCGCTCGCCCCCAGGGCCAGGGCCGCCAGCGCGGTGCCGCCCAGGGCATGGCGCATCATTTTTCTCTTCACGACGTCTCCTCGTTCTTGGTGTGGAGGCGCCACTGTGCCGCCGCGCTTTGGCGTCGGCCAATACTTTGTGACGATGCGGCCATCACGTTTCGCAATGGATGGCGCGAGAACCGCGCCCGCGGCGATCAGCCCCGGCGCAACACGTCGCCCAGCACGCGGTCCAGGATCGACTCACCCACCAGCACGGCGGCCGAGCGGTGCGCGTCGTGCTGCAGAGCGATGCGCAAGTGGCGCTCCAGCCCGCGCTCAGTGATGGGCAGCACCGCCAGTTCGCGCCGCTCGGCCGCGCGCTTGGCCACGAACGACGTGAGGATGGTCACGCCCAGCCCAGCCTCGCACAGCTCCAGGATCGACGCCACGTCCTCGATGCCCCCCACCACGTCGAGCGCCAGCCCCTGCTGTTCCGCCGCCGCCATCACCAGCCGGTGCGCGGGCTGCATGGGCGACAACAGCAAGGGCATGCCCACCACGTGCTTCAGGCGCGGCCGGCGAGACACCGAAGCCAGCATCGCCGACGACCCCACCAGACACAGCCGCTCGGAAAACGCCATCGTGCGCGCGCCGCCCTGGCCCGGCTCCGTCACCAGCGTGGCGAGGTCCAGCGCGCCCTGGTTCAGCATCGCCTCCAGCTCGGCCGAATAGCCCACGCGGATCTGCGGGCGCACACCCGGCATCGCCTCGCGCAGCTCGGTGAACAGCCGCACGCTGAGCACCGGCGAGAGGCTGCGCAACAGCCCGATGGTCAACACCCCCTCCACCACGCCCGCCTTCTCCTTCACGGCGGCGGTGGCGTAGTCGATCTGCTTGAGGATGCGCTTGGCGTTCTCGTGCAGCTCCACACCCGCCGGCGTGAGCGCCGTGCCCACCCGGCCGCGCACCACGAGCTGCACGCCGAGTTCTTTCTCCAGGTCGCCCAGCCGCTGGCTCAGTGCCGGCTGGACGATGTGCAGGCGGCGCGAAGCCTCGGTCAGCGAGCGCGACTCCGCGATGCCGACAAAGTACCGAAGCTGACGGATGTCCATGGCGCCGTCACTTCATCGGGATCGGCGTGGCGCGATCCACCGCGACCACGGCCACCGAGTTCTGCGGCGAGCCCTCGATCACGCGGTCCGAATACGTGAGGTAGACCAGCGAGTTCCGCTTCGCGTCCACCATGCGCACGATGCGCAGCCGCTTGAAGATGAGGCTGGTGCGCTCGCTGAAGATCTCTTCCTGCACCTTGATGGGCTTGGCGATGCTGATGGGGCCCACCTGCCGGCAGGCGATGGAGGCCTCGGACTTGTCCTCGGCCAGACCGAAGGCGCCCTTGATGCCGCCCGTCTTGGCGCGCGACATGTAGCAGGTGACGCCGGTCACGCCCGGGTCGTCGTAAGCCTCGACCACGATCTTGTGGTCTGGCCCGAAGAACTTGAACACCGTGTCCACCGAGCCGATCTCTTCCGCGTGGGCGGTGGTGGTGGCAGCGGCGAGCAGCAGAAGACAGGGAGCGAGGAAGTGGCGCATGGTCGGCTTTCGGGGAACTCGAAAGCCAACACGGTAGCAGGTCGCCATGGGCCACGGGCAGGCGCGGTCTTGTCCTACAGCCCCGGGCTGCTCCATCGCGCACCATGGGTTTTTGTCCCCGCGCCGCGCGCGCAACCCGAAGGAGCAACCCCAATGAAAACCACCTGGATCCTCGTGGCCGACGAAGCCATTGCCCGCATCCTGGAGCGGCCCCGCAAGGCCGGTGGCGACCTCGTGCCGGTGGAGGAACTCACCGACCCCGATGCGCACGCGCGCGAAGGCGAGATGCACAACGGGCCGCACGGCCGGCGCGCGGGTGCCGGTGGGGGCGGCAACCCGCAGGCCACCGTCTCGGCCGGCGACTCAGAGCGCCACCAGCACGCCAAGCTCTTCGCCGCGCGCATCGCGCAACGGCTGGTGGAACTCAAGCGCGAGCAACGCTACGACGACCTGCACGTGGTCGCCGCTCCGCGCCTGCTGGGCTACCTGCGCCAGGCATTCCATTCGGAAGTGGCCAACGCCATCGTCGACACGCTGGACAAGGACCTCATCCACGAAAGCAACGCCGACCTCGCGCGGCGGCTGTTTCCCGCCAAAAGCGCCACCTCAGCCAACCACTGAGAGCGACACGACGCCCAGGCGCGATGCTCAGAGGTTGCCCTTGGTCCACGGGCCCACGATGGCCACCGTGATGCCCGGCGTCTGGAGGTTGGCGAACAGGATGCGGCCTGTCGGGTCGAAGCACGCACCGCAGAACTCGTAGCCCCGGTAGTCCGCCGCGCCCACCGCCTTGCCGGCGGTGGCGATCTGGCCCGCGTCCAGGCTGAGGTTGTTCTTGCACAGGATGTAGGCCTCGCCCGCCGCGTTCAGGCCCAGCAGGCGCGAGCCGGTGCCGAAGGCATCGGTGGAACCACCGCCGTCTTCGCACAGCACCACACCCCCGCGCGGGCTCACTGTCACGTTGTCCGGGTTGTTGCCGGCGGTCTGGTGGCCGCTCACGAAGACCGCGCGCAAGCGCATGGTCGAGAGCGTCAGCTCCCACACCGCGCCCTCGCCCTGCCCCACGCGGCCGTTGCCGTCCACACCAGCGGCGGTGTCCACGATGAACAGCTTGCCGCCCGAATACCAGATGCCTTCGCCCCGGCTCATGCGCGCACAACCCTGGCTCAAGGCCTGGTAGGTCGGGCCGGCCGCGAAGCCCATGCTCACGCCACCGGGCTGGCCGACCACCACCACCGGGTCGGCGTCCGGATCGGCGATGTCGACCCACTCCAGCTCGTACTCGTCGCCGATGTCGGGGTTCAGCAAACCCTGGTCGTTGGCCTGGGCCAGCGTCGAAGGCCGGGCCTGGCGCACCAGTGTCTTGATGCGCGCAGACTGCAGGCGCCCGCCGTGGTGCAGGCTGCCGAGCTGGCCCGAGGTGTCGTCCGGCAGATAGCGGAAAAAGGCCGCCACGTTTCGGTTGTCTTCGGTCTCGTAGACGGTGCCGGTGGCCGGGTCCACCGCCACGGCCTCGTGGATGAAGCGGCCCATGCCCACGATGGGCTGGGCGATCGACCCGGCCGCGTCGTCGGCCACCTCGAACACGTAGCCGTGCTTCTTGCCGCCGATGCCCGAGAAGTCGTAAATGGTTTCTTCGCAGGTGAGCCAGGTGCCCCAGGGCGTGGGGCCGCCGGCGCAGTTGCCCAGCGTGCCGCTGATGGAGCCCACCGAGCCGGCCCACTGGCCGTCGCGGAACAGCAGGTTGCTGGTGCCGCCCGCCGGGTAGCCCACGAAAGGCGCCGGCGCGGGGGCGGCGGGGTTGGTGACGATGCCGCCCGCGCCGATGCGGATCGGCTGGCCGCTGTAGAACACCGTGATGATGCCGTTGACCTCGGTGGTGGCGTAGGCATGGGGCGCCTGGATCGCCTCGCCCGGCGTGGCCACCAGGCCGCGCTCGTGGTTGCGCACCAGCACCAGCTCGCTGCTGCGGCCGACGCGGCGCGAAGCCACCACGGCCATGCCGTCGTGGTTGCCGGGGGTGGGCGCGCCGTCGCTCATGGCGTCGCCCGTCCAGCCGTAGCTGCGGTAGCTGAAACCAGCCGGCAACTGCAGCAGCGGCAGGCCGGTGGTCAGGTCGTTCACCGGCGAAACCGGCCCATAGGGCGACACGGCAGAGACCGCCTGCTTGCCGGTGGCGGCGCGCGCGTTGCTCGCGTAGAGCGCGCCCATCAGGCCGGTGAAGCGCGCAGCGGCCATGGCGCCGGAGCCTTGCAACAGACGGCGGCGAACGGGGGAGAACGATGGGGACGGCATGGGCAATTTCCTCGTGGGCGGACAACGTGTTTGCCGCCATCTTGGACCGGTGTCATTGCCGTTCTGTCACGGCCCCAGGTCATGGGAATGGTCCGTTTGGCGGCTTGACAGATGTAGCCCATGGGCTACACTTTCGGTATGCGCGTCGAGCAGACAGATGAATACCGTCAGTGGATCAGCAACCTGCGAGACCGTGCGGCGCGCGCCAGGATTCTGGTTCGTGTTGATCGGCTGATTCACGGCAACCCTGGCGCGCATCGGAATCTCACTGACGGCGTATCGGAACTCAAGATCGACGTTGGCCCGGGCTACCGGGTCTATTACATGCAACGCGGCAACGTGTTGCTGTTGCTGCTGGCCGGAGGCGACAAGTCGACGCAAGCCAAAGACATCGTCAAGGCCATGGCCCTGGCTCATGGATACGAGGAGTGACTCCCATGCCCAAGAACGCAACCACCAAACACAAAACAAAGACCACGCCCTACGACGTGACCGAGTATCTGCAGACGCCCGAAGACATGGCGGCCTATCTCGACGCCTGGCTCATCGAAGCGCCGGACGATGCGGCCGGCATTGCCCGCGCGCTGGGAGACATCGCCCGCGCCAAAGGCATGACCCAGGTGGCCAAGGACGCAGGGCTCAGCCGTGAGAGTCTTTACCGCGCATTGAGTCCCGAAGGCAATCCCAGCTTCGCCACCGTGCTCAAAGTGGCGAAAGCACTCGGCGTGAGATTGCACGTCGAGGCGGCATAAGGCCGAGCGGGTCGATCAGCCGCAGAGCTTGGTCACCTTTTCGGTGCAGTCGTACAGCGCGTCGACGGTCAGCGTGAGCACCTTGTGCTGGCGCCGCATTTCGTCGGTGAGCGTCTGCTTGAGCACGGCGCGTTGCACCTCGGGTGAGGCGATGTCCAGGATGTCTTTACCCACCGGCGGTTCGAACGGGGGCTCCAGCGAAGAGCGGGTGTCCAGGAGCAGCGAGAGCTGCGCCAACTGCTCGTTGGCCTGGACGGCGAGTGTGAGGAGGTAGGTAAAAAGCGCGTTGGCTTGCGCGCGAGTGGTTCTGGGTTTCGCCATGTTGAGGCTCCCTGCGTTCGGTTGAGTGGTGACAACCGCCGCGCCTCATTTGTGATGAGGGCGGCGGCTCGAACGGGTTGACGGACCGGGAAACCGCATGCGGAAAAAACCGGCGAGCCTCGCGGCTCCCCATCCGAGCCGCCATAAACGGGCACGGACGACAAGCCGCTCGGCTGCGCCGAAAAAAGCGACTTGCGTCGCATCGGTTTTTTCTGGCCGTCAAACCAGGTCGCGCCTTTTTTTGGCGCGACGGCGGAGTATAGCCAGGAAGTTAACCCGAAAGCATTCAAGTTAACCCGTACGCGGTGCGCTGCGGCGATGGTGAGGACAGTGCATCAGTCGTGCGCCTTTGTCCATGCAGCCGCCTGAAGGGGTGCGGCCAGGGAAAGCCTTTGCGGCATTCCAAGTGCGACGACCTTCTTGGTGAGCAGCCCGTTAGCTCGAAGCTAGACTCCCAGAACTGGTCAAGAGTTGACGTTCGCCCCCACCACGCTATCCAGATGCAGGACTTCGCCCAATTTGTCGCTCCGCCGGCCACCCTGGCCGGTGAATCCAGCGTTTCGGAGGCATCGGATTGCCTCGATCGATTCACCGCCGCGTTCAACGATGGCGACTTGGCGCGCATGGACGAACAGCTTGCCTTCCCTCACATCATGCTTTCGGGTGCAGCGTGTCTCGCATGGACCGAGCCCGGGCAGCATCCCCCCGATTTTTTCCATAACCTGAAGGCGTCGGGCTGGGCCAAGACCGAGTACGTCAAGAAGGAAGTGGTGCTTGCAAACGCCGACAAGGTGCATTTCGTCGTGACGTACACGAGGAAGAACGGGTTGGGCGAAGTGCTGAGCACTCACGAGAATCTATGGATCGCTGTGAGAGCCGAAAAGGGCTGGCGCATTGCCCTTCGGTCTTACTGAACGGTTGCCTGTGGCCGCATTCGGCCAGAAAAGGCATCAAGTTCTCCGTTGAGAAAGTGGATGACCTTGAGAGCGTCCGCGATCAAGGTAACTGGGGCGGCTTACTCGGCCGCAGGCCAACGACGTACGTTGCCGCATTCTTCGAATTCCGAGAACAGGGTGACGTTAACGATTCGCCCTTCATGCTCCCAAAACTGGAGACCGAAAAGCTCACTCTCGTGACATCTTCCGTTCTCTTCATAGTCACCGGTCTGCCTGACATCCGGAATACCGGCCTCAGCTGCCTTGACTGCCAGGGCTTGGGCCTCACATCCAATCAGGGAATGCCCATTCATCGTGGTGGCAGGCTCTTCGATCGTTATCGAGGTCATTCTCCAACTGTCTTCCTCATCGAACTGGACCTGTATCTGCATTGACGAGTAAGACCATAACTCGGACTGACCAAATTGTTTCCAGTCCTCCGTTTCAACTTTGTCGGGGTGACCGGCTGCGCTGAGCGTTTGATCCCGCGTCATTCCAAAAATGAAGGGAGGGATTCCGTAGTGTGGTGTCGCGTCTGACATATGTGCTTCCAACGTGGCCGCTCTTAGCTCAACCCAACTTCTCGATTAGGGCCAAACCTACCAAAAAACCAGGATGGCGACGACGATAAGCCCAAGAGCCACAGCAGCTCCGAGCACCTCCGCGCCGCCGTCACTCAGTTCACTTCGGACAAGGCGAGCCTTTTTCAGCATCCACCAAATGCCTTGACCAAACCCAGCGAGTACCGCTTCTATCAAAGAGCCGAGCAAGCTATCCATGGTCTTCGGTTATGCGTCCGTTTCTGGCCGATGGCGGCAGTCTAGCCGCAGCACCGATTCCTTCGAGGAAGACTGTGGCAATCCGCGCAAAGAGAGCCTTTTGCCCCATCCAGTTTGAGCCCACCCGCGCGAAATTCCTCACACGTCACAAGCGAAACCGGCTTCCAACCCCGCACCCTCCCTTACTAAACTCGCAGCCATTCTTCAGGGCTTCAAGGAGGGATCACACATGCGCCACATGAACTGGAAAGTCATCGGGGTTTCGCTGGCGCTGGTCGGGCTGTCGCTGTCCGCAGCAGCGCAGGAGGCAGCGGTGTTCAGCGATCCGGACAAGCAACTCGCCGTCAATGGTCAGTTGAAGATTCCGCAGAAGGCGATCTACCTGCCGGTCACGCAGGTGAAGTGGATGCTGCATGGCAAGTTCACCGCGCGCGGTGGCGTGTTCCGGGGGGCGATCTCTTCCAAGGAGGTGGTGAGCGACGTGGACCAGGCGCGCGTGCGCAAGATCGCTCAGGCGCTGCACGACGATCTGGCGACCCAGCTGAAAGCCGCCGGGTGGGCGGTCAACACCCGGCAGGACCTCGGCACCAACGTGCCCAACTACACCCCCGCCGCACCCAACCGGGAGGCGGGCTACCCGATCGACAACGTGAGCAGCGGTGCGCTGAAGGTGAGCTATGCGGTGCTCGCACCCGAAGGCATGCCCACGCTCATGCTCTCGGGCATGACGGGCACGGCCGGCATGGGCGGCCTGCAGGGGCTGGGCGCCATGGCGGGCATGGCCGCGCTCGCGGGCGTCAACAACGAGTCGTTCCGCTACGCACGGGCCAACCCGGGCGTGACGATGCTGGTGGACTACGGCTTCGCCACCGCCGCCCTGGGCGAGACCGAGAGCCGCATGCTGGGCACCGAAGCGGCCCCTGCGCTGGTGCTGACCGGTGGCTACATGGCCTACAGCGGTGACTCGCATTCGCGGGTCAACATCAAGGAAGGCATCGAGGTGGCCTCGGGCATCGGCACGCTGGAGCAGCTGGACCGCACGAGCACCAGCACCAATGTGCTTCGCTATCTCTCGGGCATGTCGACCATCGACAAGACCAACTACGTTCTGATTCCCGACTGGGACAAGATCGAGGTCGAGGCCCTGCGCGCCGGCAAGGCTTTCAACGCGCAGATCGTGGCCAAGCTGAACGGTTGATCCCGGTCCGGCTCGGGCATCTATCGCTGGGCTGGCCAGCTGCACCCGTTAAAAAGCCCCGAGGCTTTCCGCTTCGGGGCTTTCTTGTGTCGGCAGGCGACGGTCAGAACGGGTAGTGCCGCGGCGTGGTCTGCATCGTGATCCACCGCAGCTCGGTGAACTCGTTGATGCCGGCCTTGCCGCCGAAGCGCCCGATGCCCGAGCCTTTCACGCCGCCGAAGGGCATCTGCGCTTCGTCGTGCACGGTGGGGCCGTTGACGTGGCAGATGCCGCTGTCGATCTTGCGCGCCACGTTGAAGGCGCGCGCGATGTCGCCACCGAACACGGCAGAAGACAGGCCGTACTCGTTGTCGTTGGCGCAGGCGATGGCTTCTTCCACGCCGTTCACGCGCACCACGCATTTCACGGGGCCGAAGGTTTCCTCGTGGTAGATGCGCATGGCGGGGGTCACGTGGTCGAGCACGGTGGCTGGCATGAGGGTGCTGTCGGCCTTGCCGCCGCAGAGCAGCTTGGCGCCTTTGGCGAGCGCGTCGTCGATCAGGGCGTTGCAGTGGTCGACCGTGCCCTGGCCGATGACGGAGCCGAGCACCACGGGCTCGGGCTTGCGCGGGTCGCCCAGCGGCAGGGCCTTGGCCTTGTCGCTGAATTTCTTCACGAACTCGTCGGCGATCTTCTGGTCGACGATGAGGCGCTCGGTGCTCATGCAGATCTGGCCGCTGTTGGCGAAGCAGCCGAAGGCGGCGCCGTTGACGGCGTCTTCGATGTTGGCGTCGTCCAGGATGACCATGGGCGCCTTGCCGCCGAGTTCCAGCACCACGGGCTTCAAGTACTTCGCGCAGGTCATGGCGATGATCTTGCCGACCTTGGTGGAGCCGGTGAAGTTCACGCGGCGCACGGCGGGGTGGGCCACCATGGCTTCGACCACGGCGCCGGCGTCGGCCGGGGCGTTGGTGATGTAGTTCACCACGCCGGGCGGGAAGCCGGCGTCCTGGAAGGACTCGACGATGAGCTGGTGGGTGCGCGGGCAGTTTTCGCTGCCTTTGAAGATGACGGTGTTGCCGCAGGCCAGGGGCACGCAGATGGCGCGCACGCCGAGGATGATGGGGGCGTTCCACGGTGCGATGCCGAGCACCACGCCGGCGGGCTGGCGCACGCCCATGGCGAGCGAGCCGGGTACGTCGGACGGGATGACTTCACCGGCCACTTGCGTGGTGAGCGACGCGGCCTCGCGGATCATGCTGGCGGCGAGCATGGTGTTGAAGCCGGCCCACATGCCGGTGGCGCCGGTTTCGGCGGCCACGGCTTCGATGAACTGGGGCAGCTTGGCTTCGAGGGCGTCGGCGGCCTTGAGCAGCAGGGCGCGGCGTTCGTTGGGGCCGGTTTCGCCCCAGGTCTTGAAGGCTTCGGCGGCGGCTTCGACGGCCATCACGGCGTCGGCCGGGCTGGCAGCGGGGGCGCGGGTGGCCACGCTGCCGTCGAGCGGGTTGCGGCGCTCGAAGGTGGCGCCTTTTTCGGCCGTGACTTTGAGGCCGTTGATGAGCATGGACAGGTCGGACATCGGGGTTCTCCTTGGTGTTGGTGTATTCAGGTGGTGGTGGCGACAGCCTTGCGGCGCTGCACGGCATCGGCCGCGCTGGTGGTGCCGGTGGCGGGGTCTTTGTCGGCGCCGAGGTAGGCTTCGCGGATGACGGTGGAGCGCGCGAGCAGCTTCGCGGGGCCGCTGGCCACGAGCGTGCCGCGTTCGAGCACGTAGCCCCGATCGGCCACGGCCAGCGCTTTCTTCACGTTCTGCTCGACCATGAGCACGGTGGTGCCGGCGTCGGCGATGCGGCGCACGATGGCGAGCAGTTCATCGACCATGCGTGGCGCGAGGCCGAGCGAGGGTTCGTCGAGCATGAGCAGGCGCGGCGCGCACATCATGGCGCGGGCCACGGCCACCATCTGCTGTTCGCCGCCGCTCATGGTGCCGGCGAGTTGCGTGGCGCGTTCCTTGAGTTTGGGGAAGTCGGCAAAGGCCTGTTCGAGCCGTTGGGCGCGCACGGCCTTGGGCACGAGCCAGCCGCCGAGTTCGAGGTTTTCCGTGACGGTCATCTGGGGGAACAGCTGCCGGCCTTCGGGCACCAGGGCCACACCGGCCTGCACGATCTCGTGGGTTTTCTCGGCGAGTTCCTGGCCGTCGAGCAGCACGGTGCCGCTGCGCGGGATGAGGCCGTTGAGGGCCTTGAGCAGCGTGGTCTTGCCCGCGCCGTTGGGGCCGAGCACGACGGTGAGGCCGGGCTGGATGTCGAGCTTGACGTCGCGCAGCACGAGGAAGGCGCCATAGCCGGCGGACAGGCCATCGATCTTGAGGCGCGCGCGGGCGCCGCCGCCGAGTTCGAAGGGGGTAGGTCGGTACCACATCATGCGGCGGCCTCTTCTTCGGTCATTTCGTCGCCCAGGTAGGCTTCGATCACTTCGGGGTTGCGCACCACCTCGGCGGGCGTGCCGTCGGCGATCTTGCGGCCCTGGTGCAGCACGATCACGCGCTCCACGTGGCGCAGCAGGGTGGTGACGGCGTGTTCGATCCAGACCACGGTGAGGTCGAGCTCGTCGCGCAGGCGGCGGATGAGGCGCGCCATGTCTTCCACTTCGTTTTCGGTGAGGCCGGCGGCCACTTCGTCGAGCAGCAGCAGGCGCGGGCGCGTGGCCAGGGCCATGCCGATTTCGAGCAGGCGCTGTTGCGAGGGCGTGATGGCGGCGGCGGGCAGGTCGGCCTGGGCACTCAGGCCGATGAGGCCGAGGATGCTGTCCGGCGTGCGCAGCACCCAGGGCACCGAGGCTTCTTCGCCCCACAGGATGTACTTGCGCGGGCGCCGGCCGGCGAACTTGAGGCCGAAGGCGATGTTGTCGCGCACCAGCATGTCGCCGAAGACGCGCGGGGTCTGGAAGGTGCGCGCCAGGCCGTTGGCGGCGAAGCGGTGCGGGCCCTTGCCGGCCAGTTCGCGGCCTTGCACCGAGAGCGCGCCGCTGGTGGGCTTGGTCACGCCGGAGATGGCGTTGAAGAAGGTGGTCTTGCCGGCGCCGTTGGGGCCGATGATGCCGACGAGTTCGCCGGGCAGGAAGCGCGCGCTGACGGCGTCCACGGCGGTGAGGCCGCCGAAGCGCACGGTGACGTCGCGGGCGTCGAGCAGGGGGGCTTGCAGCTCAGAAGACATTGCGACGCTCCCGCAGTTCTTTTTCGCGCTGTTTGCGGCGGGTGGTCTCGCCGCTCAGGTCGTCCTTGATGTCTTTCCACCAGGCTTTCGCGTCGTCGCGCCAGGCCCGGAAGGTGTCGGTGCGCACGGAGGCCAGGCCGCCGGGCAGGTAGAGCACCGAGAGGATGAGCAGCAGGCCGAGCGACATCATGTAGACCTGCGGCACCTGCAGGCGCAGGGTTTCGGCGAGCACGCTGAAGACGATGGCGGCGATCAGCGGGCCCCACAGCGTGGCCGCGCCGCCGATGAGGGCGATGAGCACGGTCTGGAAGCCGATGAAGGGGTTGAACACGGTGTGCGGGTCGATGTAGGTCCAGCGCACCGACATGGCCGCGCCCACCGCGCCGGCCACGGCCGCCGTGAGCGCGAAGCCGGCGATCTTGACGAGGCGGGTGTTCACGCCCAGGGTCTGCGCGCGCTGTTCGTCGGCGCCGATGCCGAGCATGGCCAGGCCGAAACGGGTGCGGCGGATGGCGATGGAGAGCGCGACCGTGCCGACCGCGAGCAGCAGCACGGTGAAGTAGATGGTGTCGCGCTCGGGCACGACCATGAGCACGCGGCCGACGGTGCCGGTGACCGTCTTCTCGAAGTAGCTGATGGCGTGGCGGATGAGCTCGGTCATGCCGAAGGTGAGCACGGCGAAGTAGGTGCCGCGCAGGTGCAGCACGGCCGCGCCCATGACGATGGCCACGCCGGCGGCGATGAGCGCGCCCAGGCCGATGGCCTGCGCCCAGGTGACGCTCTCCAGCAGGATGGCGCTGGCGTAGGCGCCGATGCCGAAGAAGGCCGAGGTGGCGAGCGAGAGGTAGCGCGTGGTGCCGCAGAACAGCGCCCAGCTGGAGGACAGCGCGATGTACATCAGGCAGGTGAGCGCCATGGAAACGACGAAGTCGCTGCCGAAGCCGGGCAAGGCCACGGCCCAGCCGGTGAAGCCGAAGAGGACCAGCAGGTCGCGGATGAGGAATTGACGGGAATTCATGCTTTGCGACTCTTTCGAGCGAAGAGTCCTTCAGGGCGCAGCAGCAGCACGCCGATGAAGACGACGTAGCTCAGCAAGGCCTTGAGTGAGGGGTTGGTGAAGTGCATGCCCAGGGCTTCGATGACGCCGAGCAGCAGGCCGCCTGCGAGCGCGCCGCCCATGCTGCCGAAGCCGCCGAGGGTGATGACGATGAGCGCGGTGACGGTGTAGGGCTCGCCCATGGAGGGGCTGATGGTGTAGGCCATGGAGAGCAGGCAGCCGGCCACGCCCGAGAGGCCCAGGCCGATGCCGAACATCATGGGGTGCAGGCGCTTGGTGTTGATGCCCATGAGCTGCGCGCCGGTGGGCGACTGCATGAGCGCGCGCACGCCCTTGCCGAGCAGCGTGGTGCGAAGCAGCAGGATGAGCGCGCCCGAGAACAGCAGGGCCAGCGCGAACACGACCAGCTTGTTGACGGCGAACTGCGCGTGCCCACCGGGCAGCGGGATGGACAGCGGCTGCGTGAGGTAGTCGTAGCCACGCAGGTCGCCGCCCCACACGTAGGAGATGACGTTCTGCACCAGGAACATGAGGCCGAAGGCGACCATCAGGCCACGGGCTTCGAACACGTCGAGGTTGGGCGAGGTGGCGGTGAGGCGGCGAAAGCACAGCCAGTGCACCGCCACGCCGAGCGCGAACAGCAGGCCGAACGAGACCGGGATCATCCACAGCGGCGAGAGACCGAAGGAGGTCTGCACCATCCAGGTGAGGAAAGCCCCCACCATGAGGAATTCACCGTGCGCGATGTTGAGGATGCGCATCAGCCCGTACTGCAGGTTCAGCCCGAGCGCGACGAGCGCGTAGATGCCCCCGGTGATGAGACCGGAGGCGATGAGTTCTAACCAGGCGGAGAAAGACATACAGAGGAGAGAAGAAACGGGATCCAGAACGCCGCGGAACCGGCTTTGCCGGGCCGCAGGCGTTGCCCCTTGAGGGGTGACGCGCCGCAGGCGCGGCGCGGGGTGGTCCTTACTTCCAGGCCGGTTTGGCCGGGTTCAGCTTGGCGGTGGCGACCTTCTGCGGCCACACCACTTCGAATTCACCGTTCTGCCACTGGCCCACGGTGCCGGGCGTGCCCACGTTCTCGCTGCCGCTGAACTTGATGTCACCGATGATGGTCTTGTGGGTGGTGTTGGCCACGTAGTCGCGGATGGCCTTGCGGTCCAGGCCCTGTGTCTTGACGGCGTTGGTGAGGATTTCCAGGCCGGCCCAGCAGGCGCCGCTGGCCCAGCGATCGGGTTCCTTCTTCTGGCTGGCGACGTGGGCGTCGAAGTAGGCCTTGGCGCCCGGGCTGGTCTTGCCGTTCCACGAGCCCATGCCGAGCACGCCTTCGGCGCCGGCGGAGGTCATGACGTTCTTGTAGAGCGGGAAGGCGGTGCCGACCGAGGCGTAGAAGAACTTGGGGTTGAAGCCGATTTCCTTGGCCTGGCGGCTGGCGAGGATGGTGTCGGGCGGGTAGGTGAAGCCGACGAAGGCGTCGGGGTTCTTGTCCTTGATGCTGCGCAGCGTGGGCGAGAGGTCTTTCACGCCACCGGGGTAGCTGGTTTCCTGCACGAGGTTGATGCCGGTGCCTTGCAGCGCGACCTTGAGGGCGGAGTAGTTTTCGAGCCCGAAGAGGTCGTCCACGTAGACGACGGCCACGGTCTTCACGCCGTTGGCCTTGAACATGTCCACCAGCGCGTCGCACATGGGCTTGGGTTGCTGCAGCAGCAGGAAGAAGTAGGGCAGCTTCATCTCGGCCAGGCGGCGCGAGAGCGCGGTGGGCGCGAGGAAGGGGTAGCCCAGGCGGTTGGCCAGCGGGGCGACGGCGAAGTTGGCGTTGCTGCCCCAGGGCGGGAGGACGAGGTCGACCTTGTCGCTGCCCATGAGTTTTTCGTAGGTGCGCACGACGGTTTCCATGTCGCTGCGGTCGTCGCTGCTGATCAGTTCGATCTTGCGGCGCACGCCTTTGACGTCGAGGCCGCCGGCGGCGTTCTGCTGTTCGGCCCACAGCAGGTAGTTGGGTTCCTGGCTGACCTGGGCACCGCCCGTCCAGGGGCCGGTGCGCGACATGGAGTAGCCGACGCGCACGGGCGCGGGTTGCGCGAGCAGTTGGGGCGCGAAGGACATGGCGCCCACCGTGGCGGCGGCGCTTTGGATGACCAGTCGGCGATTGGGATGGGCCATGGTGTGTCTCCTGGAGTTGTGGTGAACCAAGCCGCATCGTAGGCAGAAGCGGGGCACGCCGCTATGCTGGCCGCGCACGTCGGCTTGTCGGAATGCGCACACCCATTCGGGTTAACCCTTGACCCCACGCGCTGCGCGCGGCGGGACCGCGCCCGATAATTTGCCGTCATGAGCGCAGCCCCCTCCCCGTCTTCCATGAGCACCGACGCCGTCGCCCCGGGCGAGCGCGCGGCGATCTGGCGCGACTGGGTGTGGACGCATTTCGGGGGGCTGGAGTCGGACCTGTACGGCGATGTGGGGTTCGACGGCCACATGCACGCGTCGCACGCGGGCGATGTGGTGCTGACCAAGCTGGAGGCGAACCGGCACCGGGTGTTGCGCAGCCCGCAGTTGGCGCGCGGCAGCGAGCGGGCTTACCTGAAGATCGTGGCGCCGTGGCAAGGCAGTGCGGGGGTGCAGCAGCACAACCGCGAGGCCTGGGTGCGGCCGGGCGGCTGGGCGATTTACGACACGACGGGCAGTTACGAGATTGCGAACCCGGAGCGGGTGGAGCACTTGATCGTGATGTTGCCGAAGGAGCAGCTGTCGGAGCGCGGTTTGCGGCTGGAGCCTTTGATGGCGCGGCACGTGGGCGGTGTGAGCGGGATCGCGCGGGTGGCGCTGGAGACGATGCGCACGACGTACCAGGAGTTGCCGGGGATGAGCGAGAACGCGGCGCGGGGGGCGGGTGAGTTGATCGTGGAGCTGGTGCGGTTGTCGTTGCAGGAGTTGTCGGGGCGCGAGAACGGCACGACGCAGCTGGAGGCGTTTCGGGATCGCATCCGCGAGCACATCGGGCAGCATTTGCGGGATCCTTCTTTGACCTTGGACCACATTGCGCAGGCGCTAAATTGCAGCAAGCGGCATTTGCACAAGGCGTTCAGCGCGGAGGACGACACGCTGGCGCACTACATCCAGCGTCAGCGCATTCAGGCTTGCATGCGGGAGCTGGCGCACCCCTCACGGGCGCACCGCACGATCACGGAGATCGCGTTTTCCTGGGGCTTCAACAATGGGGCCCACTTCAGCCGGGTGTTTCGGGAGCACACGGGGCAGTCGCCCAGCGATTTCCGGGAGTCTGCTTTGCGGGCTGGGGCTTCTTCGGCCTGAGTTTTTTTTGTTCGTTGGGTTTCTGGCGGGGACCTCGCGTCAGGCCAGTGGCGGGATCCGACTGCTCCGGCCCTGCTCGCGGGCGTCTGCCCGGGCCCGCCTCCTCCCCTCCGTCAACACCGTTGTTGGCACGCCCGCTCTGTGGCAACCGCGAATGGGGGCCTGCGCATTCGGACGCCGCCACTGTCCTGCGACACCACGTGGGCACACCTCGCTTGGCACGCCACCACCTCGTGGGGGCGGGTGGTTTGGGCATGAGGGCGCCGGCCCCATTCGCGGTTGCCACAAGCGCTTGCGCGCTCACCCGGTGTTGATGAAGTGATGTCTGCGCGCCCGGACAGACGCCCGCGAGCGGCCGGCGCCAGCATGACCGGACCACCCGACCTCGCCAACCCCGTAGAGTGAAAACGAAACCTACCGAACCGAACAGGCCAGAGAAACCTTCATGGCCATCTGCTGCAAAGCCTGCCAGGGATCGGCCGGCCAGGAAGGCGCCTTGAGGCCTTTGACGATGCCGTCCACGGTGTGCGCATCGTCGAGCCAGCGCGACAAGGTGGCGATGCTGAGCAGGGGAATCGCCCGCTCCATGAGCTTTTCCTTCACGCCCCACACCCGGTTCTCGCGCAGGGCCATCGGCAACGGGCGGCCTGCGTCCATCGCGGTGCGGATGCGGTGCAGGGTGCGGATGTCCTCCGACAAGGCCCAGTGCACCAGCACCGGCGCCTCCCCTTCGGCCTGCAAGCCGTCGAGCATGCGCTGCACCCGCTGCACCTGCCCGCCCAGCACAGCTTCGGCCAGCTTGAAGGCGTCGTAGCGGGCCACGTTGAGCACCGCTCCTTCCACCTGCTCGAAGCTCAACTCACCGGCCGGGTGCAGCAGCGCGAGCTTCTGGATTTCCTGGTGCGCGGCGAGCAGGTTGCCTTCGACGCGGTCGGCGAAGAACTGCAGCGTGCGCTGGCCCTCCTCGCCCGAGGCCACGCGCTGGCCTTGCTGTTGCAGGCGCTGCGCGATCCACTGCGGCAAGGCTTTGCGGTCCACCGGGTCGAGCTTCACGGTGGCGCCGAAGCTGTCCAGCGCGGCGAACCAGGCGCCCTTCTGGGTGGCCATGTCCAGGCGCGGCAGGAGCACGAGCGTGAGCGTGCTGTCGTTGCCCTGCGCGGCTTCGGCGATCTGCTGCAGCACCTGCGAGCCATCCTTGCCGGGCTTGCCGGAGGGGATGCGGATCTCGATCAGCTGCTTGTCGGCGAACAGGCTCATCGAGCCGCCGCTGGCCAGCACCTCGCCCCAGTCGAAATGCGCGCCGGCCACGGTGTGCACCGTGCGCTCGGTGTAGCCCTGTTCGCGCGCGACGGCGCGGATGGCGTCGGCCGCCTCCTGCACCAGCAAGGGCTCGTCGCCGTGCAGGGTGTACAGGCTCTTGAGGCCGCGTTGCAGCTGGGCGGCGAGTTGCGGGGCGGCAATCTGCATGGGTTCGTCAGAGCGATTTCACGGCGGCCAGGCGGCGCACCACCTGCTGCACGGCGTCCGACACCATGTCGCGGTACAGCAACGCCTCTTCGGCGTCTTTCGAGAGCACGGCGGTTTCGCTGAAGCTCAGGTCGCGCTCGAGCAGCAGCTCGGTGTCGTCGATCAGGTCCTTGTCGCTCGTCGTGCGCAGCCGGAAGGTGAAGCGCGTGCGCAGTTGCAGCTCGCGCACCTGGCCGGCGGCGGTCTGGCCCACGGCGATGCGCTCGCGCTGGTCGGTGACCACGGTCAGCACCACGTCGGCGGGCGTCGCACCGTACACCACCTGCAGGCCGTTGGTGGCCAGGGCGCGCAGCAGTTCGGCCGTCACGGGCGAGTTGGTGCCGCCCACCAGGCGCACGGTCTGGAAGACGAAGGTGGGCGCCTGGCGCAGCTTGAAGCCGCAGCCGGTCACACCCGCCAGGGCCGCTGCGCCCACCGCCAGTTGCAACAGCGCACGGCGGCGCGCGGCGGTGGGGGTCGGAGACGGGCGGTGGGTTGGCATCGATCGGCCCTCAGATGACCACGTTGACGAGGCGGCCGGGCACGACCACCACTTTTTTCGGTGCGGCGCCCGCGGCCTGCTTGATGAAGGCCTCGGTGGCGAGCGCCGCGGCCTCGATGGCGGCCTTGTCGGCGCCGGCGGGCACGGTCACGCTGCCGCGCAGCTTGCCGTTGATCTGCAGCATGAGTTCGATTTCATCGCGCTGCAGCGCCGCCGGATCGGCTTCGGGCCAGGGCGCATCGAGCAGTTCGCCGGCATAGCCCAGCTCGCTCCAGAGCGTGTGCGCGACGTGCGGCGTGGCGGGGTAGATGGAGCGCAGCAGGATGCCGAAGCCTTCGGCCAGCGCGGCGTTGTCGCCCGCCGAGCCGTCGGACTTGAAGTCTTCCAGCGCGTTGAGCATCTTCATCGCGCCCGAGACCACGGTGTTGTATTGCATGCGCTGGTAGTCGTAGTCCACCTGCTTGAGCACGGTGTGGATCTCCAGCCGCAAGGCCTTGGCGGGCTTGGACAGCGCCTGGCCGGACACGCCGGCCGCGAGCGCGCCCAGGCCGCCGACGGCCGAGAGCTTCACACCGAAGGCCCACACGCGGCGCAGGAAGCGGTAGCTGCCTTCGACCGCCGCGTCGTTCCACTCCAGCGTGGCTTCGGGCGGCGCGGTGAACATGGTGTACAGGCGCGCGGTGTCGGCGCCGTACTTCTCGATCAGGTCCTGCGGGTCCACGCCGTTGTTCTTGGACTTGGACATGGTGCCCACGCCCTCGTAGTCGATCGGCGTGCCCACGGGCAGCATGCCGTCGCCGCTGGTGGCGGGGTTCTTCAGCTGGGCGCCCACGATCTTGCCGGTGTCGTCGAGCACGTGCTCCACGTCGTGCGGCCAGAAGTAGTCCTTGCCGCCCTTGGCGGTGCGGCGGCTGTAGATGTGGTTGAGCACCATGCCCTGCGTGAGCAGGTGGGTGAAGGGCTCGTCGACCTTGACAAGGCCGAGGTCGCGCATGACCTTGGTCCAGAAGCGGGCGTACAGCAGGTGCAGGATCGCGTGTTCGATGCCGCCGATGTACTGGTCCATCGGCATCCAGTAGTCCGCGCCGCCAGCGACCATCTGCTCGTCGTTGGTGGGGTCGCAGTAGCGCATGAAGTACCAGGACGAGTCCACGAAGGTGTCCATGGTGTCGGTTTCGCGGCGCGCGGGCTTGCCGCACACGGGGCAGACCACGCCGGCGTGGAAGCCTTCGTGCTTGTGCAGCGGGTTGCCCGAGCCGTCGGGAATGCAGTCCTGCGGCAGCACGACCGGCAGGTCTTTCTCGGGCACGGGCACGGCGCCGTGTTCGGCGCAGTGGATGATGGGGATGGGGGTGCCCCAGTAGCGCTGGCGGCTCACGCCCCAGTCTCGCAGGCGGAAGGTGGTCTTCTTCTCGCCCATGCCCTTGCCGGCCAGCAGCTCGGCGACCTTGTCGACGGCGGCCTTGTGGCCCAGGCCGTCGAGCGCGCCGGAGTTCACGCACACGCCGCGCTGCTTGTCGCCGTACCAGTCGGCCCAGGTCTCGGTGCTGAAGCTTTCGCCTTCGACCGCCACGACCTGCCGGATCTTGAGGCCGTACTTGTTGGCGAACGCGAAGTCGCGCTCGTCGTGCGCGGGCACGCCCATGACGGCGCCGTCGCCGTAGCTCATGAGCACGTAGTTGCCGACCCACACGTCCACTTCCTCACCGGTGAGCGGGTGGGTGACGGACAGGCCGGTGGCCATGCCCTTCTTTTCCTGGGTGGCGAGTTCGGCCTCGGTGGTGCCGCCGGTCTTGCACTCTTCGATGAACGCGGCCAGGGCCTTGTTGCCGGCGGCGGCGTGCGTGGCCAGCGGGTGCTCGGGCGCCACGGCGCAGAAGGTCACGCCCATGATGGTGTCGGCGCGCGTGGTGAAGACGTACATCCGGCCGCCACCGATCGGCGCACCGCCTTCGTCCTGGATCGTGTGGGGGAAGGCGAAGCGCACGCCTTCGCTCTTGCCGATCCAGTTTTCCTGCATCAGCCGCACCTTGTCGGGCCAGCCGTTGAGGGTGGCCTTGGGGTTGCCGATCTGCACGTGGTCGAGCAGCTCGTCGGCGTAGGCGGTGATGTTGAGGTAGTAGCCCGGGATCTCGCGCTTCTCGACCACGGCACCGGTGCGCCAGCCCTTGCCGTCGATCACCTGCTCGTTGGCCAGCACGGTCTGGTCCACCGGGTCCCAGTTGACGACCTGGGTCTTGCGGTAGGCGATGCCCTTTTCCAGCATGCGCAGGAACAGCCACTGGTTCCACTTGTAGTAGCTCGGGTCGCAGGTGGCGACTTCGCGCGACCAGTCGATGGCCAAGCCCATGGCCTGCATCTGCTGCTTCATGTACGCGATGTTCTCGTAGGTCCACTTGGCGGGCGGCACGCCATTCTTGAGCGCGGCGTTCTCGGCCGGCAGGCCGAAGGCGTCCCAGCCCATGGGCATGAGGACGTTGTGGCCCTTCATGCGCAGGTGGCGCGCGAGCATGTCGTTGATGGTGTAGTTGCGCACGTGCCCCATGTGCAGCTTGCCGCTGGGGTACGGCAGCATCGAGCAGGCGTAGAACTTCGACTTGCCCGCATCCTCGCTCACGCGGTAGGCGTCGATGGCGTTCCAGTGGGCGTGCGCGGCGCGCTCGACTTCCTTGTGGGCGTATTTGTCTTGCATGAACTGGCCGGGAACCGGGAGAAAAGAGAGAGGGCGCGCGGTGGCGCGGGGGAGATGCGGGATTTTAGGCCTTGGCCCGATCCGCACGCCCGTGCCCCGGCATTCAGCGCGCGGCGGGGGGCGCGGCATCGGCCACGAAGCCGATGCGAGAGAGGCCGGCGGCCTGCGCCAGGCCGATCAGCTGCACCACGCGGCCATAGGGCGCGGCGGCGTCGGCGCGCAGTTGCAGCTCGGTGGCGGGGTTGCGCCGGGCGGTCTCCTCCAGGCGCTGGCGCAGCGCGTCCTCGGCCAGGGGCTCGTCGTTCCAGTGCAGCTGCCCCTGGGCGTCGAGGGCGATCGAGACCGAGGCGTCGGCGGCGGCCGGGGCGGTCGCGGGCACCTGGGCCTTGGGCAGCTCCAGCGCGAGCCGGCTGGCCATGAAGGGGGCGGCGATGATGAAGATGACCAGCAGCACCAGCATCACGTCCACCAGGGGCGTGACGTTGATGTCGCTCATGGGCCGGTCGCCCGTGGGCCGCTCCAGCCTGCCGAAGCTCACTGTTGTTCCTTGTGGGCCAGCAGCTCGCGCAAATCGCGCGCGAAGCCTTCCAGGTCGGCCTCGATGCGGGCGATCTGGCGGCCCAGCACGTTGTAGGCGAGCACGGCGGGAATGGCCACCGCCAGGCCGGCGGCGGTCATCACCAGTGCCTCGCCCACCGGGCCGGAGACCTGCTCGATGCGGAAGGGGCCGTCCAGGCCGATGCCGGTGAGCGCGTGGTAGATGCCCCAGACGGTGCCCAGCAGGCCCACGAAGGGCGCGGTGGAGCCCACGGTGGCCAGCAGCACCTGGCCGAACTGCAGGCGGTGCAGCACGCGGTGCAGGGCGTCGCGCAGCACGCGGGTGAGTTGCTGCGAGCGGTCACCGGCGGCGGCCAGGGTGTGCGGTGCGGCGCGGTCCAGGCCGCGCGCGGCCTGCAGCAGCGGCGACACGAGTTGCTGCGGGTCGAAACGGTCCAGGCGCGCCTGCGCGTCGTCCAGGTCGCTGGCCTGCCAGAAGGCGGCAGTGCTCAGGTTCAGGTCGGCGGCGGCGCGGCGCAGCAGCCACGCCTTCCAGAGGATGACCACCCAGCTCGCGACCGACATGGCCAGCAGCAACAGGGCCACGGCGCGGCCGAGCGTGTCGGCCTGGGCCAGGGTCTGCAGGAAGCTCACCGGGGCGCTGGCGGCGTCCATGAGGCGGCTCAGCGCAAGCCGAGCACGTCGAACATGTCGTACAGGCCGGCTGGCTTGCCGGCGAGGAAGCGCACGGCGCGCAGGCTGCCTTGCGCGTAGGTGGCACGGCTGCTGGATTTGTGCGTGATCTCGATGCGCTCGCCGGTGCCGGCGAACAGGACCGTGTGGTCGCCCACGATGTCGCCGCCCCGGATGGTGGCGAAGCCGATGGACGAGGGGTCGCGCTCGCCGGTGACGCCTTCGCGCGCATAGACGGCGCATTCCTTGAGGTCGCGGCCCAGCGCGTCGGCGATCACTTCGCCCATCTTGAGCGCGGTGCCGCTGGGCGCGTCCACCTTGTGGCGGTGGTGCGCCTCGATGATCTCGATGTCGTAGCCGGTGGACATGGCCTTGGCGGCCATTTCCAGCAGCTTGAGCGTGACGTTGACGCCCACGCTCATGTTGGGCGCCATGACGATGGGGATCTGCTTCGCGATCTGCGCGATCTCGGCCTTCTGCTCGTCGGAGAAGCCGGTGGTGCCGATGACGACGGCCACGCCGTGCTTCGCGCACTCGCGCAGATGCGCCATGGTGCCTTCGGGCCGGGTGAAGTCGATGAGGAACTGGCTGCCCGAGAGGCCGGCGGCGAGGTCGGCGGTGATGGCCACGCCGCTGGCCTGGCCCGCGAAGCCGGCCGCGTCCTGGCCGATGGCCGGGCTGCTGGCGATGTCGAGCGCGCCCGCGAGCGCGCAATCGCCGCTGCCGCGAACGGCCTCGACCAGCATCTGGCCCATGCGACCGCTGGCGCCGGCCACACTGATGCGCAGGGGTGCGTTGCCGGCGCTCATCGCGCGGCTCCCGAGTTCTCCAGCGGGGGATAGACGGTGTCGGCCGAGGGGGCGGGTGGCGTGGGCTCGGGCGTCACGGGGGTGTTCTTGTCCTGGAAGGACTTCAGCTGCGCGTCGGTGGCCTCCAGGGGCGGCACCTTGCCGAACTTGCGCCGGGCGTCCAGCGAGGCCACGAACTCCATTTCGCTGGGCAGGTCATCGCCCTCGAAGCGTTCGAGCGCCTCGCCCTTGAAGAACAGCGTCAGCTTGCGTTCCTGAGCCGGCTGCCCCTGGCGGCGGAAGGTGAACACGTAGTCCCAGCGATCGGCGTGGAACACGCTGGCCAGCAGGGGCGAGCCCAGGATGTCGCGCACCTGGGCACGGGTCATGCCGGGCTTGAGCGCCTGCGCCTGCTCGCGCGTGACCACGTTGCCCTGGACGATGTCGATCTTGTAGGGGGTGACGACGGTGGGCACGTAGCTGCAGGCCGAAAGCGATGCCACGGCCACCAGCGCACACAGGACGGGGGCAAAACGGGATGAGAAGAGATGCATGGGCTGACCCTGGAGGCGAAACGCCGTGTGCGACGCAGGGGGTAATGCGGCAGGCGGCGGACGCTGGCGATATGATCCGGTCATTGTAGCCCCGGGGTCCAGCGCCGGAGGGCGCCTGCCTCAGGGGTCGGTGGCGCCGGTGGGCGCCTGTTTCAACCCCTTGCATCTGCCTGCCATGACCAACATCGAAGAACTCAAGAGCACGGGGCTCAAGGCCACCCTGCCCCGCCTGAAGATTCTGGAGGTGTTCCAGAACGCCAAGCAGCGGCACATGACGGCTGAAGATGTGTTCCGCGTGCTGCTGGAAGAACGCTCCGACATCGGGCTGGCCACGGTCTACCGTGTGCTGATGCAGTTCGAGCAGGCGGGCCTGCTCACGCGCAGCAACTTCGAGTCGGGCAAGTCGGTGTTCGAGCTCAACGAGGGCCAGCACCACGACCACCTGGTGTGCCTGGACTGCGGACGCGTCGAGGAGTTCTTCGACGCCGAGATCGAGAAGCGCCAGCAGATGGTGGCCAAGGCCCGCGGCTTCGTGCTGCAGGAGCACGCCCTGTCGCTCTACGCCAATTGCAGCAAGACCGATTGCCCGCACCGGGGCAATGTGCACCGCGTCACCTGAGGCGACGCGAGCGCCTCATTCACTGCGCGACATGGCCGCGCGGTGGCGCGAGACGAATTCCTGATACGTGTCGATGCCGCGCAGCTGCAGGATGGTGTTGCGCACGGCCGCTTCCACCAGCACGGCGATGTTGCGGCCGGCCACCACCTGGATCACCGCCTTGCGGACCGGCACGCCGAGCACGTCCTGGTACAGCGGCTCGTGGGGCATGCGCTCGTAGTCCCGCTCCATGGTTTCGCGGCGCACCAGGTGCACGATCAGCGAAAGCCGCATCTTGCGGCGCACGGCGGTTTCACCAAAGATGGCCTTGATGTCAAGCAGGCCGATGCCGCGCACTTCCAGCAGGTTCTGCAGCAGCTCGGGGCAGCGGCCTTCGATGCTGGTCTGGTTGATGCGGTAGAGGTCCACGGCGTCGTCGGCCACGAGGCCGTGGCCGCGCGAGATCAGTTCCAGCCCCAGCTCGCTCTTGCCCAGCCCGGACTCGCCGGTGATGAGCACGCCCATGCCCAGGATGTCCATGAACACGCCGTGCATGGAAGCGCGGTCGGCGAAATGGCGCGAGAGGTAGGCGCGCAGCACGTCGATGACGAAGGCCGCCGACTCGTGCGTGGAGAACATCGGGATCTGCGCGCGCTCGCACATCGCCGTGAGGGCATCGGGTGCGGTTTGCCCGTCGGCCACGACCAGCACCGGTGGCTCCAGCGTGACGATGCGCGCCACGCGGCGGCGGTTGTCGTCTTCGCTCGGGCTGGTGAGGTACTTGACCTCGCGCTCGCCGAAGACCTGCACGCGGTAGGGGTGGATGTAGTTGAGGTAACCCACCAGATCGGCGCCCGAACGGGCGGCGCGGATGGCGACCTCGTCAAAGCGGCGCTCGGAGGCACCGAGGCCGGCGATCCACTGCCATTTCAGGGCGTCGCGATGGTCCTCGAACAGGACATCGGCGCTGACGACGGTGGGTTTCAAACGGGGCTCAGGCTCAGGCGGCTGCGTGGGCCGACTGCCAGGAAGTGATCAGCTTGTGCAGCTCGGCGGCATCGGTGGACGTCTTCATCTGTTCACGCAAGGCGCTGTCGCTGAGCATTTCGGCGATCTCGGAGAGGATCTCCAGGTGTTTCTGCGTCGCCACCTCCGGCACCAGCAGGAAGATCATGAACTGCACCGGTTGTTCGTCGGGGGCGTCGAAACCGATCGGGCTGGCCAGCTGGAAGACGGCGGCCAGCGGTTGTTTGAGGCCCTTGATGCGACCGTGGGGGATGGCCACGCCATGGCCGAGACCGGTGGAGCCGAGGCGCTCGCGCGCGAAGAGACTGTCGGTGATCAGGGCGCGGTTGAGTCCGTGCTCGGTTTCAAACAGCAGGCCGGCCTCTTCGAATGCACGTTTCTTGCTGGTGGCGTCAACGCCAACGAGCACTTGCACGGCGGGCAATATGGCGGAAAGTCGGTTCATGTAGGCCCTTTCGGACCGCAAATTATGCCGAGTTGGTGTCCCTTGGCTAGACTGCGGAGACAAAAAAGCCGCTTGACATATCAAGCGGCTTGCTGCATTGCAACATTGTTCACGCCCCCTGTGGCAAGGGCCGTGAGGTGGGTCACATCAATCGTTTGACCGTACCGTGGTGATGGTCTTGCGTCTTGTCCTTGTAGCGCAGCACCTGGCGGTCCAGTTTGTCGGCCAGTTCATCCACGGCGGCATACAGATCGGCATGGACGCTTTCCGCAAACAGGTCGCGCCCCTTCACGTGGACATTGCATTCGGCCTTTTGTCGCAGGTCTTTCTCCTTGAGGTTGTCGACCGTCAACAGCACCTTGATGTCGACCACTTGATCGAAGTGGCGGGAGATGCGTTCCAGCTTGGTGGTGACATAGCCGCGCAAGGCGGGCGTGACCTCGAGGTGGTGACCGCTGATCGTCAGGTTCATAGATGAGCCTCCATTTGCTCCGGGTTGACACAAGCCGCCTGGGGCAAGACCTCCCGACGGCCACGGGGATGTCTTGAGACCACTATGCCCATGAATGCCCGCTGGCGCAAGCCGCAGGGGGCAACAAAGCGTGAGAAACCGATGAAAAGGAGGTGGCCAAAATCGTAAACTAGCGGGCACGGGAGTTGGCTCGAGACCGGAGGCGACCTCACGGACGAGTTCGTTCATGACCCAGACCGTCAATTCGATCGACCTGGAGCAGCGGCTGCTGCACGAACAGGTCAGCATTCTGTTGAATCACCTGCCCGGTGTGGTGGTGGGGACCGTGGTGCTGGCATGCGGCGCGGCCTGGCTGCTGATCCTGCAGAACCTGCCGACGCTCCCGGTGCTGGGCTGGCTGGCGGGCATGGCGTTGTATTCGATGCTTCGCCTGACGCTGCTCCTGGGGCGCCGCCGATACCCCCCTGCCGGTGCGAACTTGCGCCGATGGGCGTGGGTGCTGACCGCGGCGTCGGCCGGCGCCGGCGCGATGTGGGGACTGATCCCCTGGCTGTTCTTCGTTCCGGACAACCTGTACGCGCAAGCCGTCATCGCGATCGCGCTGGGCGGCATCCTCGCCAGCGCCAACCAGTCCATCGGCGCCTATTGGCCCGCACACCTGGCGTTCGACATCCCCTGTTCACTGCCCTTTTCGATCCAATGCCTGATCACGGGCGAATCGGCGTCGATCACGCTGGGGGTGCTGTCGCTGCTGTTTCTGGTGTTCTCCGCCTCGTTCGCGCGCAGCATTCCCCAGTCGCTGCGCCAATCGATCGCGCTGCGCATGGAGAACGAGGCGCTGGTGCAAAGCCTCACCCGGGCCAAGGAGCATGCCGAGGCGTCCGAGCGCCGCAAGACGCGGTTTCTGGCCGCCGCCAGCCACGACCTGCGCCAGCCGATCCACGCCATGGGCCTGTTTGTCCCCGCGCTCCAGCGCCTGGTGCGACACGCGCGGCCCTCGCCCCACGCGCTGGCCGACATTGCCGACCGCATGAATTCGGTGCTGGAGAGCATGGGCCAGCTGCTGCACGTGCTGATGATCTCCCGGCTGGACTCCGGCGCCGTCACGGTCCGGCGAGCCCCCTGCGCGCTCAACCCGGTCCTGCAACAGGTCTGTGAGGTCTTGCGCGAACAGGCCAAGGCCAAAGGCCTTCGGCTGCAGCTCGTGGAAACGCGGCTGTGGGCCCGGGCCGATCCGGCGGTCCTGCACACCGTCCTGCTCAACCTGGTCGCCAACGCGGTGCGGTACTGCGAGCATGGCGGGGTGCTGGTGGGGGCCCGGCGGCGAGGCGGCGAGGTGCAGATCCAGGTCTGGGACACCGGCATCGGCATCCCGGAACAGGATCTGCCCCGGGTGTTCGACGAGTTCTACCAGGCCCGCAACGCCCACAGGACATCGGCGCAGACGCGCGGATTCGGCCTGGGCCTGTCGATCGTGCAACGCTCGGCGGAGCTGCTGGATGCGCGCCTCAACGTGCATTCGCGCCTGGGTCGGGGCTCCGTGTTCTCGGTGTTCCTGATGCGCTGCGACCCCGAGGCCACGGCACCGGCCCTGCGCAGGAAACCGGCACCCACGACGTCCGGCCAGGTCGTGCTGGTGCTGGACAACGACGAGCAGGTGGTGCGCGCGCTCACGCACCTGCTGACCGGCCTGGGCCACACGGTGCTGGGCGCACAGGCCATGCGCGAAGCCCTCGTGCTGACCTGGAACAACAGCGCGTCGATTTCGCTGATCGTGGCGGACTACCACCTGAGCGAGACCTTCGACGGCCTGCAGGCCATCTCCCGCCTCAGAGGCATTCTCGAGCGGGAGGTGCCGGCCCTGATCATCACGGGCGATGCGAGCGTGCACCTGACCGATGACGACGTGAGCCAGAACATCACCCTGCTGAACAAGCCCGTGGATCCGCGTGCATTGCAACGCTGGATGAACGAAGCCACCCCATCGACCGCGGCGATTGATTAGGATGTGACGGTCCACATCCTTTGGCGCGCCCTTGTCACTCGATACCCTCATCACCCACAACACGCTGCTGCCGGCCGCACCCGAATACGGTGACGAGGCCTGTGCACTGGTGCTCATGGGCGGTGGGGCGCGCACCGCGTACCAGGTAGGCGTTCTGAAGGCGGTGGGGGCCCTGCTGGCTCCGCGGGCGGCCGCCGGCGCGGGCGTCCCGGCCTTCCCCTTCCAGTGGCTGTTCGGCACCTCGGCCGGCGCGCTCAATGCCGCCTACCTGGGCAGCATCGCCACCCAGGGCCTGCCCGCCCTGTCGCAACTGGCCACCTTCTGGAGCGCGCTGCACTCCGACCGCGTCTACCGGCTCCAGGCCCCCGGCTGGGTGCGCGCCAACCGCGTGGTGGCCGGGCTGACGCTGGCTCGCCAGGTGCGCCGGCACCGGGCGCTGCTCGACACGCTGCCCCTGGTGGACACCCTGCACCGGGCGATCGACCTGCAGGGGCTGGAGCGTGCGCTGGAGCAACGGCTGATCCACACCCTGGGTGTCACGGCATCCAGCTACACCACCGGCGAACACTGGACGTTCTGCCAGACCCGCCTCGGCCACCCGGTGCAGCCCTGGCACCGCCCCGGGCGGCGCTCGGAATTCCAGCCCATCACCATCGAGCACCTGATGGCGTCGAGCGCCATCCCCTTCCTGTTCCCGGCCGTGCCGCTGTGGGTGGACGGCCACAAGGAGCATTTCGGCGATGGTTCGATGCGGCAGCTCTCGCCGCTCTCGCCCGCCATCCAGTTCGGCGCGCGCCGCGTCCTGGTGATCGGGGTGGGCCAGCCGCAACGGGCCGGCCTGGCCGCCGCCGGCGCGGGCGAACCCACCGCGGGCACCATCGCCGGCCACGCCATGGCCAGCGTGTTCCACGACACGCTGCAGGCCGACGTGGAGCAGGCCCAGCGCGTGAGCCAGACGCTGGCCCGGCTGCCCCCCGGCCTGGCGGCCGCGCTGCCCTACCGGCCGGTGGAGGTGCTGGCGATCCAGCCCAGCTTCTCGCTGGACGAGCTGGCGAGCAAGCACATCCGGGAGTTGCCCGCGCCCACCCGCAACACCCTGGCCGGCCTGGGTGCGCTCGACACGCGCCGGGGTGCGGCCGGCAGCGCCGCCGCCCTGGCGAGCTACCTGCTCTTCGAGCCGGGGTTCGTCAACGCCCTGATCGAGTTGGGCGAACACGACGCCTGGCGCCGAAAGGACGAATTGATGCGGTTTTTTGCCCCATCCGGAGAACAGAAGGCGGGCACCTCGGTGCCATAATTCGGCCTGTTTCACACATGGAGATCCGCATGGAAAGCACGCCCCCCAGTTGCGTGCTTTCAGCCACCCCCGCGACCGTCTGAGCGCCGCCCCGAGCGGCTTTGGGTCAGGCGGCCCGACGGCTGAAAGCAGCACCCGAACCGCCCCCGAGGCCCGCCGCGCCGGCCTCGACCTTTTGCCAGACAGCACGAAACCGCCGGGAGCGCCGTCATGCTCAACGTATTCACCCTGGCCAATGGCCGCCTGTTCCAGGAAGAAATCGAGTCGCTCGAAGAGCTGGCCCGGTTCAAGCCCATCTGGGTCGACCTGGAAGACCCCACCCCCGAAGAGCGCCGCTGGGTCAAGCAGCACTTCGGCCTGTCGATCCCCGAAGACGCGATGGACGAGGACATCGAGGAATCGGCGCGCTTCTTCGAGGAAGACAACGGCGAGCTGCATGTGCGCTCCGACTTCCTGATCGACGACGACAACGACCCCCGAGCGGTGCGCGTGGCCTTCATCCTGAACGAGCACAACGACACGCTCAAGAGCCGGGGCGTGCTGTTCTCCATCCACGACGAGGACGTGCCGGTGTTCCGCCTGCTGCGCATGCGCGCGCGCCGCATGCCCGGCCTGATCGAGGACGCCAAGGACGTGCTGCTGATGCTGTTCGACGCCGACGCCGAGTACTGCGCCGACACGCTGGAGGACATCTACGACGAGATCGAGGTGGTGAGCAAGAAGGTGCTCGACAGCAACGCCTCGGACAACCTGCTGAGCGAAGCCCTGTCGGCCATCGCGCGGCACGAGGACATGTCCGGCCGCATCCGCCGCAACGTGATGGACACGCGCCGCGCCGTGAGCTTCATGATGCGCAGCCGCATGCTCAGCGCCGAGCAGTTCGAGGACGCGCGCCAGATCCTGCGCGACCTGGACTCGCTGGACAGCCACACCGCGTTCCTGTTCGACAAGATCAACTTCCTGATGGACGCCACGGTCGGTTTCATCAACATCAACCAGAACAAGATCATCAAGATCTTCTCGGTGGCCAGCGTGTCGCTGCTGCCCCCGACGCTGGTGGCCAGCAGCTACGGCATGAACTTCGACTTCATGCCCGAACTGAAGTGGCACTACGGCTACCCGCTGGCGCTGGCGCTGATGGTGCTCTCAGCGGTCTTGCCGATGCTCTACTTCCGCAAGCGCGGCTGGTTGAGGTAGACGGGCTCAGCGCTGCTGCGTCAGCAGCGCGTCGATGACCGCGCCGCTGTAGCGGCTCGCCACCTCGCGCAGGAAGCGCGGGAAGTCCACATGGGCCGCATCGTCGGCCCGGTCGGAGATGGTGCGCACCACGGCCAGCGGCACGCCGAAATCGTGGCAGACCTGCGCGAAGGCCGCACCTTCCATCTCCACGGCCAGGGCGTCGGGCAAGGCCTCGCGCAGGGCCAGGCTCTCGGCGGTGGACGAGACAAAGCGGTCGCCGCTGATCAGCAGGCCCTGGTGGCAACGCGGCGCCTGCAGCCCGAAGGCCTGCATCACGTCGGCGCCCAGGCGCGCGGGCAGGTCGCGCAGCACCTGCTCGCTCGCCCGCACCAGCCGCGCGCTCAGGTCGGCATCGGCGTCGAAGCGGGACCGGCCATAGCCCGGCACCTCGTGGCGCGGAAAGAGCGGTGAGGCGTCCATGTCGTGCTGCAGGAAGTGCCGGGCCACCACCACATCGCCCACGTTCACACCCGGCGCCAGCCCGCCGGCCACGCCGGTGAACACGATGCGCCGCGCGCCGAAGCGCTCGATGAGCACGGCGGCGGTGGTGGCCGCCGCCACCTTGCCGATGCCCGAGAGCACCGCGACCACCTCCTGCCCGTGCAGGTGGCCGCGCCAGAAGGTGCGCCCTCCCACGGTCTGCTGCTGCTCGTCGGGCATGAGGTCGAGCACGGCGGCGAGTTCTTCGTGCAGGGCACTCACGATGGCGGTGATGGTCACAGGAAGCTCGCTCCTTTGAAGGCAAAAAGAAAAGGCGGCCGAAGCCGCCTTGCATTGTGGCGCAGCGCGCCACGCTCACTTCTTGTCGCGCAACTCGCGGCGCAGGATCTTGCCCACGGGCGTCTTGGGCAGTTCGGTCCGGAACTCCACCACCTTGGGCTGCTTGTAGCCGGTGAGGTTGGTCTTGCAGTACTCGCGCACCTGCGCTTCGGTGAGGCTCTCGTCCTTCTTCACGATCACCAGCTTGACCGCCTCGCCCGACTTCTCGTCGGGCACGCCCACCACGGCGCATTCCATGACACCGGGCAACAAGGCCACCACGTCCTCGACCTCGTTGGGGTACACGTTGAAGCCGCTGACCAGCACCATGTCCTTCTTGCGGTCCACGATCTTGAAGTAGCCGCGCGCGTCCATCACGCCCACGTCGCCGCTCTTGAAGAAGCCGTCGGCCGTCATGACCTTGGCGGTTTCGTCGGGGCGCTGCCAGTAACCCGCCATGACCTGCGGGCCCTTGATGGCGATCTCGCCCGGCTGGCCCATCGGCACCTCGTTGCCGTCGTCGTCCAGGCACTTCATGAAGGTGTTGGGCAGGGGCACGCCGATGGTGCCGCTGTACTCGGTGCTGGTGGTCGGGTTGCAGCTGGCCGACGGGCTGGTCTCGCTCAGGCCATAGCCTTCGCAGATCGGGCAGCCGGTCTTCTCCAGCCAGAGCTTGGCCACCGCGCTCTGCACCGCCATGCCACCGCCCACCGAGACCTTGAGGTTGCTCCAGTTGACGGTGTTGAAGTCGGGGTGGTTCGCCAGGCCGTTGAAGAGCGTGTTGACGGCCGGGAAGCTGTGGAAGGTGTGCTTGCTCAGCTCCTTGAGCACCGCCGGCAGGTCGCGCGGATTCGGAATCAGGATGGTCTTGCCGCCCGTTCGCATGGCCAGCATCATGTTCACCGTGAAGGCGAAGATGTGGTACAGCGGCAGGGCGCACACGCTGGTGGGCTGCTCGCCGGCCGGCACCTTCTTCATCACCGGGTCGTTCCAGGCTTCGGACTGCAGCACGTTGGCGATCACGTTGCGGTGTTGCAGCACGGCGCCTTTGCTCACGCCGGTGGTGCCACCGGTGTACTGCAGCACGGCCATGTCGTCGGGCTTGATCTCGGGCCGCTTGAGCGTGCCGCGCGTGCCCTTGGCAATGGCGTCGTTGAAGCGCACCGCCTGGGGCAGGCTGTAGGCCGGCACCATCTTCTTGACGTTGCGCACCACGTAGTTCACCAGCGCGCCCTTGAGCAGGCCCAACTGGTCGCCCATGGCCGCGAGCACCACGTGCTTGGTCGGCGTGTTGGCGATGCACTGCTGCAGCGTGTGCGCGAAGTTCTCGATGATCACGATGGCCTTGGCGCCGGAGTCCTTGAGCTGGTGCTCCAGTTCGCGCGGCGTGTACAGCGGGTTGACGTTGACCACCACGAAGCCGGCGCGCAGGATGCCCGCCACCGCCACCGGGTACTGGGGCACGTTGGGCATCATGATGGCCACGCGATCGCCCTTGACCAGGCCCAGGCCCTGCAGGTAGGCCGCGAAGGCCTGCGACAGACTGTCGGTCTGCGCGAAGCTGACGTCCTTGCCCATGAAGCTGTAGGCGGTGCGGCCGGCGTGCTTCTGGAAGCTCTCCTCCATCAGGTGCACCAGCGAGGGATATTGCGCCACGTCGATGTCGGCGGGCACGCCGGCGGGGTAGGCACCCAGCCAGGGACGGTTGGCCGTCGGTTCGCTCATTCGGAATCTCCTCGTTCTTGTGGATAGATCAACCGGGCATTTTCAGTGGGAAGCAAGACCGGGGGCCTCGTGTTTTTCCCTTACGCGGCTCTGACAGCCCACTCCAAAACCCGCGACAGGCTGCAAGCATGCTACAAAAACCGAAGGGCCGGTGTCGCCACGGGCCCTTCGGGGTATCGGTCGGAAATGGACGCTTTCGATTTACTCGACGGCCTTGGTCATGTCTTCGACGACCTTCTTGGCGTCGCCGAAGACCATCATGGTCTTGTCCATGTAGAACAGCTCGTTGTCCAGGCCTGCATAACCGGCGGCCATGGAGCGCTTGTTCACGATCACCGTCTTGGCCTTGTAGGCCTCCAGGATCGGCATGCCGTAGATCGCGCTGCCCTTCTGCAGGGCCGCCGGGTTCACCACGTCGTTGGCGCCCAGGATGATGGCCACGTCGGCCTGGCCGAACTCGCCGTTGATGTCTTCCATCTCGAACACTTGGTCGTAGGGCACCTCGGCCTCGGCCAGCAACACGTTCATGTGGCCCGGCATGCGGCCCGCCACCGGGTGAATGGCGTACTTCACGGTGATGCCCCTCTCGGTCAGCTTGTGGGCCAGCTCCTTCACCGCGTGCTGAGCGCGCGCCACGGCCAGGCCGTAGCCGGGCACGATGACGACGGTCTCGGCGTTGCCCAGGATGAAGGCCGCGTCGTCCGCGCTGCCGCTCTTGGCGGTGCGCTGCACGCCACCACCGGCCGCGGCCGCCGTGGCATCGCCACCGAAGCCGCCCAGGATCACGTTGAAGAACGAGCGGTTCATCGCCTTGCACATGATGTACGAGAGGATGGCGCCGGAAGACCCCACCAGCGAGCCGGCGATGATCAGCATGGAGTTGTTCAGGCTGAAGCCGATGCCGGCCGCCGCCCAGCCCGAGTAGCTGTTGAGCATGGACACCACCACCGGCATGTCGGCGCCGCCGATGGGGATGATGATGAGCACGCCCAGGATGAAGCCCAGCGCGATCACCAGCACGATGTCCATCCAGCTCTGCGAGTGCCAGAAGCCGAAGATGAAGAAGGCGGTGGCCAGGCCCAGCAGCAGGTTGAGCTTGTGCTGGCCCGCGAACGTGACCGGCGCGCCCTGGAACAGGCGGAACTTGTACTTGCCCGAGAGCTTGCCGAAGGCGATGACCGAGCCCGAGAACGTGACGGCACCGATGAAGGCCCCCAGCGCGAGTTCGATGCGGTTGCCGCCCGGGATCGCTTCGCCCTTGGCGACGATGGCGAAGGCCCAGGGTTCGGCCACCACGGCCACGGCGATGCAGACCGCGGCCAGGCCGATCATGCTGTGCATGAAGGCGACCAGCTCGGGCATCTTGGTCATCTCGACCCGGTTGGCCATGAGGGCGCCGATGGCGCCACCGACCACCAGGCCGCCCAGCACCCAGACCATGCCCTGCGCCTTGCCGCCGGAGAGTTCGACGATGAGCGCGGCGGTGGTCAGCACGGCGATGGCCATGCCGGTCATGCCGAAGACGTTGCCGCGGATCGAGGTGGTGGGGTGCGACAGGCCCTTCAAGGCCTGGATGAAGCAGACGCTGGCGATCAGGTACAGCAGCGTGACGAGGTTCATGCTCATTTGTGTGCTCCCTCAGCGGCAGGCGCCTTGCGCTCTTTTTTCTTGAACATCTCCAGCATGCGCCGGGTGACCAGGAAGCCACCGAAGACGTTGACCGCGGCCAGCGCCACGGCCAGCACGCCCATGGTCTTGCCCAGATTGGTCTCGGTGAGCGCGGCGGCCAGCATAGCGCCGACGATCACGATGGCCGAGATCGCGTTGGTCACGGCCATCAGCGGCGTGTGCAGCGCGGGCGTGACGTTCCACACCACGTGGTAGCCAACGTAGATGGCCAACACGAAGATGATGAGGTTGAGGACGGTGGGGGATACAGCTTCCATGAGAGTCTCCTCGATTCAGGTTTTCTTGATCTCGTTGATGCGGTTGCCCTCGCCGAGCAACACCACACGCGGCGTCCACTGCGGCACGGCCGCGTCGTCCACCGGCGAGTAGGTGCAGATGATCAGCAGGTCGCCCACGTGCGCCTTGCGCGCGGCCGCGCCGTTGAGCGAGATGGCGCCCGAACCGCGCGCGGCCTTGATGATGTAGGTGGAGAAGCGCTCGCCGTTGTTGACGTTGTAGAGCTCGATCTTCTCGTACTCCCGCATGTCGGCGGCGTCCATCAGGTCTTCGTCGATGCCGCAGGAACCTTCGTAGTGCAGGTCGGCTTCGGTCACGGTCGCGCGGTGCAGTTTCGCGCGCAGCATCACACGGCTCATTTGCGCTTGACCTCACCGCTTTGCGCCATCAGGCAGGCCGCCACGATGTCGTCTTCCATGTCCACGTGCAGCGCACCATCCTTGTTGATGATGAGCTTGAGGAAATCGAGCACGTTGCGCGCATACAGGGCCGAGGCGTCGGCACCGACCATGGCGGCCAGGTTGGTCTCGCCCACCAGCGTCACGCCGTGTTTGACGACCGTCTTGTCGGCCTCAGTGAGCGGGCAGTTGCCGCCCACACCGTCGGCGCCCTTGCCGGCGGCGATGTCCACGATCACGCTGCCGGGCTTCATGGACTTGACCATGTCTTCGGTGATGAGCACGGGCGCGGCGCGGCCGGGGATGAGCGCGGTGGAGATGACCACGTCGGCCTGGGCCACGCGCTTGGCCACCTCGGCCTTCTGGCGCTCCAGCCACGACGGCGGCATCGGGCGCGCGTAACCGCCCACGCCTTCGGCCGCCTCTTTCTCTTCGGCGGTTTCGTAAGGCACGTCGATGAACTTGCCGCCCAGCGACTCGACCTGTTCCTTCACGCTCGGGCGCACGTCGGACGCTTCGATCACCGCACCCAGGCGCTTGGCCGTGGCGATGGCCTGCAGGCCCGCCACGCCCACGCCGAGGATGACCACGCGCGCGGCCTTGACCGTGCCCGCCGCCGTCATGAGCATGGGGAAGAAACGCTGGTAGTGGTGCGCGGCGACCATCACGGCCTTGTAGCCGGCGATGTTGGCCTGCGAGGACAGCACGTCCATGCTCTGCGCGCGCGTGGTGCGCGGCGCGGCTTCGAGCGCGAAGGCGGTGAGGCCGGCACTGGCCAGGCGCTGCAGGCCGGCGGCGTCGAAGGGGTTGAGCATGCCGACCACGGTGGCGCCCGGCTTCATCAGCGCGATCTCGTTGTCGAACGGCGAGCGGACCTTGAGCACCAGGTCGGCGCCCAGGGCGCCGGCGGCGTCGGTGATCTCGGCACCGACGGCGGTGTATGCGGCATCGGTGGCGCTGGCGGCCACGCCGGCACCCGACTGCACGCGCACGGTGTGGCCTTGCGCCACGTATTTCTTCGCCGTCTCCGGGGTCACGGCCACTCGGGTCTCGCCCACTGTGGTCTCAGCGGGTACGCCTATCAGCATGAATATCTCCTCACCCACAGGTTGAATGTGAAAGTCGCGCGAGCTTACCCGAAAGCGGTCCATTCGGCCCATGATTGCGCGCCGCAAAGCCCATAATGCGCGCCATGAACACCCGATGGAAACCCAGCGTCACCGTGGCCGCCGTCATCGAACGCGACGGGCGCTTCCTGCTGGTCGAGGAGCACACCGCCGAAGGCCTGCGCCTGAACAACCCGGCCGGTCACCTCGACCCGGGTGAAGGGCCGCTGGAAGGCGTGGTGCGCGAAACGCTGGAAGAGACCACGCACGCGTTCACGCCCACGGCCCTGGTGGGCGTGTACCTCTCGCGCTTCCAGCGCCCGGGCCGCGCGGGCCAGCCCGACGAGGACATCACCTACCTGCGCTTCGCCTACAGCGGTGAGCTGGGCGAGGCGCTGCCCGGCCGCGCGCTGGACACCGGCATCGTGCGCACCTTGTGGATGACGCCCGAAGAGATCCGCGCCAACGCCGCGCGCCTGCGCAGCCCGCTGGTGCTGCGCTGCATGGAAGACCATTTGTCGGGGCAGCGCTATCCCCTGTCGCTGGTGTTCACCGACCCATCGGTCAGCCCCGTTATTCGGTAAGCGTGTCACCCCTCACGGGGCACCAGGGGCGCGGTCACTTCGCATACAGTGAGCGTCCATCGCCGATGCCCCGACCATGATCGAATCTCTCGAACCGTCCCTTCTGCCCGCCGACGATGCGCTGCGCGCCGAGCTGCACAACGAGGTGCATGCGCGGCCGTCGGCGCGCATCCGCCTGCCTGCGCTCGTGGTGTTCGTCGCCGTGCTCAACGACGGCGTGAGCCGCGAGCAGGAGTGCGAACACCTGCGCCGGCTGCCGGGCCAGCAGGACCTCTCGCTCGAGCAGATGCAAGGCAACTTCCTTCGGCTGCGCTTCGAGGAACACACGCTGAAGTGGGAGCGCCACACCGAGTTCACGCGCTATTCCATCGTGCAGCCGCTGCCCACCCAGGCCGGCCTGGGGGCCAGCGACCCCGACCTGCTGGAGGCACTGGTGGCGCCACCGGGCTGGCTGCGCGACATTCCCGGCCGCACCATCGCGGCGATCCAGCTCGTGATGCTGCACGCCGAGCTGCCGGAGCAGACCACGTCGGCACAGGCGGCGCTCATGGGCCCGGCCCAGCGCTGGTTCGGCGGGCGCACCGTGGTGGCCTCCCAGCTCGGCGGCGGCCATTCATGGGCGGTGACCGATTTCCAGCTTCAGCCCTCGGGGTTCGAGCGCGTGCTGGTGATCGCACCGCCCGAGGTCAGCGAAACCCGCGCCGGGCGCATCTCGCAGCGCCTGCTGGAGCTGGAGACCTACCGGCTGATGGCGCTGCGCGGCCTGCCCGTGGCCAAGGCGCTGGGCCCCACGCTCACACAGGCTGAAACACAGCTCGCGAGCATCGCCGCGCAGCTGGAGAACAAGTCGGCCTCGGAACAGGACCTGCTCGATCAGCTGGTGTCGCTCGCCGCGCGCGTGGAGCGCGCCACCGCCGAGCACACCTACCGCTTCGCCGCGACCCGCGCTTACGACGCGCTGGTCAAGCAGCGCATCGCCGAGTTGCGCGAACGGCCTATCCCCGGCACGCAGACCATCGGCGAGTTCATGCAGCGGCGCCTCTCGCCGGCCATGGCCACGGTGGCGGCCAGCGCGCAGCGGCTCACCTCGCTGTCCGAGCGCATCTCGCGCACCAGCGCCCTGCTGCGCACGCGGGTGGACATCGTGACCGAGGCGCAGAACCAGCAGCTGCTGGAGAAGCTCACGCGCGGCCAGGAAATGCAGCTGCACCTGCAGACCACGGTGGAAGGGCTGTCGATCGCGGCCATCTCGTACTACGTGATCAGCCTGCTGCTCTACCTGGCCAAGGGCGCCAAGGCAGCGGGCCTGCCGATCCAGCCCGAGATGGCGGCCGGTGCCCTGATTCCGCTGGTGCTGTGGGCCGTGTGGCGCACCACGCGGCGGATCCACGCCCGGCTCGGGGCGTCGCACAAAGCCTAGGCCGTCACAGGTCGGGCACTCGCAGGTGACGCCTGAAAGGTCGCGGCCTCGGTGGTGATCACGCCGCCGCCCAGGCAGACCTCACCGTCGTACAGCACCGCGCTCTGGCCCGGGGTCACGGCCCATTGCGGGTCGCTGAAGGCGAGCGCAAAACCGCGCTCGCCTTCGGCCTCGAAACGGCAGGGTGCGTCCGCCTGGCGGTAGCGGGTCTTGGCGGCAAGCGCGGCGGCCTCGGGCGCGTGGCCGGCCACCCAGCTCGCGTCCTGCGCGCGCAGGCGCGGCGTGAGCAACCAGGGATGGTCGTGGCCCTGCACCACCCACAGGGTGTTTTTCTCGATGTCCTTGCGCGCCACGAACCAGGGCGCGTGGTCGTTGCCGCCCTTCTGGGCGCCCTTCTCGCGCACGCCGCCGATGCCCAGGCCCTGGCGCTGGCCCAGGGTGTAGAAACTCAGCCCCACGTGCTGGCCGAGCACGCGGCCCCTGGCGTCCTTGATCGGCCCCGGTTCCTTGGCGATGTAGCGGTTGAGGAAGTCGCGGAACGGCCGCTCGCCGATGAAGCAGATGCCGGTGCTGTCCTTCTTCCTGGCGTTGGGCAGGTTGATCTCGGCCGCGATGCGGCGCACCTCGGTCTTGGGCAGCTCGCCCACCGGGAACAGGGTCTTGGCCAGCTGCGCCTGGTTCAGGCGGTGCAGGAAGTAGCTCTGGTCCTTGAGCGGGTCCTTTCCTTTTAGCAGCTCGAACGCTCCATTGCGCTCGCGCACCCGGGCGTAGTGGCCGGTGGCGATCTTCTCGGCGCCCAGGCGCATGGCGTGGTCGAGGAAGGCCTTGAACTTGATCTCGGCGTTGCACAGGATGTCGGGGTTGGGCGTGCGCCCGGCCTGGTACTCGCGCAGGAACTCGGCGAACACGCGGTCCTTGTACTCGGCGGCGAAGTTCACGTGCTCGATGTCGATGCCGATCACGTCGGCCACGCTGGCGGCGTCCAGGAAATCCTGCCGCGTCGAGCAGTATTCGCTGTCGTCGTCGTCTTCCCAGTTCTTCATGAAGATGCCGATGACCTCGTAGCCCTGCTGTTTGAGCAGGTACGCGCTCACCGCGGAGTCCACGCCCCCGCTCAATCCGACCACCACGCGCTGTTTGCTTGCCATGGGGCGATTATCCCAGCGCGGCCATCCACCCACGGGTTCCGGGGTGACTGGCTCCGCGCCTGGGCGACCCGTCGGCTGAGGCGTGGGCCGCGTGGCACACTGCGCCGATGCCGATCACCATCGATCCCGCCGAGGTCGAATTCACCGCCATCCGCGCGCAAGGCGCGGGCGGGCAGAACGTGAACAAGGTCTCCAACGCGGTGCACCTGCGCTTTGCCGTGCACGGGTCCTCGCTGCCCGAGGCCGTGAAGGAGCGCCTGCTCGCACTGAGCGACCAGCGCATCACCACCGAGGGCGTGGTGGTCATCAAGGCCCAGACCAGCCGCAGCCTGGAGCAGAACAAGGCCGAGGCCCTGGAGCGGCTGCAGGCCCTGGTGGACAGCGTGGCCACCGTGCCCAAGGCCCGCAAGGCGACCAAGCCCAGCTTCGGCTCGAAACAGCGGCGGCTGGAGGGCAAGGCCACGCGCTCGGAAGTCAAACAATTGCGCGGGCGCGTGCGCGGTTTCGACTGATTGACACCCGTTCTGGGCGCTTAAGGTTTTTTTACGATTCCTTTAAGCGCTATTTAGCGGCGCGCTACGGCGCGGATTCCTAGACTGCCTCTCATGGTTCGTCGCACATGGGGTGCGACGGTCATGCCGAGACAAACCGGGCCACCGCCCACCCAAGGAATCCACACCATGCAATCCCACGCACTCGAAATGGCGCACGTCGCCGCCACCGCCCGCACCGGCCTGGGCCGTTTCAACTTCTATGCCGGCATCCACAAGGCCTTGCGCGCCTTCATGACCGACACCTTGCTCACGGTCGGCCGCGCCGACCCCACCGACGACGCGGAACTGGCGCGCACCGTCGCGCAAGTCACGGAGCTGATGGAACTGTGCGCCAGCCACGTGGCTCACGAGAACAACTTCGCGCACCCCGCGCTGGAGGCGCGCTGTCCCGGCGTCTCGGCCCCCGTGGCAGAGGAGCACGTCGGCCACCTGCACCACATCGCCCACCTGAGCGAGGTCACCCGCGCCCTGCCCGCCTGCGCCGCGGACGAGCGCGAAGCCGGTCTGCAGGCGCTGTACCTGGCGCTGGCCCTGTTCGTGGCCGACAACTTCCAGCACATGCACAAGGAAGAGACTGTGCACAACGCCGCGCTGTGGGCCGCCTACACCGACGCCGAACTGGTGCAGATGCACGACGCCCTGGTGGCGACGATTCCGCAGGCCGAGATGATGCTCGTGATGCGCTGGATGCTGCCCAACCTGAACGCGCCCGAGCGCCTGGGCGTGCTGCAGGAGATGCGGGCGGGCGCACCGGCACCGGTGTTCGAGGGCATGCTCGACGCCACGCGCGGCATGCTCAACGCGCACAACGCCATGAAGCTGGCGCGCGGCCTCGGGCTGCCGCCCGCACCCGGGCTGATGACGGTCTAAGCCGCGACCTCTTCCAACTCGACCGGGCGCAAGGCCTCGAAGCGAAAGCAGCCCCGCCCGGTCTTTTGGATGCGCAACTGCGGGCACTGCTCGGCCAGCCGCCGGTGCAGCAACAGCAGACGGGCTTCCAGGTTGTCGGCCACGTCGGGCAGGCGAAGCGAGGTGTCGAGCCGCAGCTCGCGGTTGGTGAACTCGCTGCGGCCCTGGCGGTGGCTGTCCTGCAGCAGCTTCCAGAGGATCGCGCCCGCCACGCCTTTGATCAGGTAGTTGTTGTTGACGAAGACGCTGTCGTTGCTGCGGTAGTGCCGCACGCGCAGCGGGGGGCCGGCGGGCACCGGCGGCAGGGTGGCGGCCGCGCTCTGCACCTCTTCGTCGGTGCAGACCGTCTCGGCCTCCTGCATCAGGTCGATCGCCGTGGCCAGCTGCCCACCCAGCGCCACCAGCAGGTCCTCGTCTTCGTAACCAAAGCGCAGGTCCATCGGGCTCTCGACGAACAGCACCCCGATCACCCGGTCGGCCGACACCAGGGGCACGGCCAGCTGGCTGTGCGGCTCCGGCAGGCCGGGGTACGGGATGTCGGTCCCGGGCGGACCGTTGCCGCCGCCCACCAGGCTGTCGCGCATGGCCCGGCTGTACAGGTAGGCGCCGGCCATGTGCCCGATGCGCACCGGCGTGCGCTCGCGCGCGGCCACGCCGATCACACCGTCGCCCAAGGCGATCTCCGAGCCCACGCCCGAGGTGGCATAGCCGCGGCTGGCCACGGTGTAGAGGCGCTGGGTGGCCGCATCGAGGATCAGCAGCATCGCGTGGGGCATCGCGAGCGCCTGGTCGAGCACGTGCAGCGCGGCCTCCAGCACCGCGTCCAGGCTGCGCGCGGCCGACAGCCGCACACTGACCGTGCGCAACACCGCCAGCGCCTGCGGCCTGGGCGGGGGGACCGGCAGGGCTTCGGCCAGCGGCTCCTGCGGCAGGCGCTCGACCTCGATCACCTCGTGGATGTCCGAGCCGCGCAGGCGGAACACGTCGGCCATGCCGGTGTGGGAGGCGATGCCGGCGAGCTGCGCTTTCATGCTCTCGAACACCGGCCCGTCTTCCTCGGTGCGCAGGTAACGCAGGTGCAGCCGGTAGAACACCGCGTCGAGCGGGTTGAGCACCAGCAAGGTCGAACGGGGGTGGGCCAGCAGGTTCTGGCGCGTCTTGTTGAAGAACTGGAACGACAGCGCCACGTGGCCCTCGTCCACGTAATAGACCTGCGAGATGTAGGCCACGTTGGGTGTGCCGTCGGCGGCGGTGGTCGCCACCATGGCCGGGATCACCCCCTCCAGGCAGGGGCGCACCTCGGCCAGTGCCACGGCCCTCATGCGCGCACCGCGATCGGCTGGCCGGCCTTGCTGCCAGGCGTCTGGTCGAAGGCCTGCTCGGGCTCGAACTCGATCGCCACCACGTCGTCGAGGCGGTGCGCGAGCATCGCGCGCGCGAAGACGGGCGGGAATCCGAGCAGCCCCAGTTCGCGCTCCATGTTGCACAGGTAGCGCTGCAGCACCGGCACATCGTCTTCGCGCGCCTCGCGCAGGCGGGCGGCACGGGTCTTGAGCTGCACGGTCTTGTCGGTGCTGGGCTGGCTGAACACCGCCGCCAGGCGCCCGCTGCGCGCCACATCGCGCAGCAGTTGCGCGGACTGGCTGCGGCACAGGTACACCGTGAAGAGGCGACCCTGCGGTCCCACCAGGCTGCCGACCCCGCGCATGACGCTGGGCACGAGGTCCGGCCCGCAGCTGCTGACGATGACGGAAATACCCGCGTCCAGCATGGCCAGGTGCTCCGGCGTCAACAGGGATGGGGTGGGTTGTTCCATGGGCAACTTCTCGGGGTGCACGGGACGCCGGAATCATAGCGACGGCCCGTGTTGGCGCCAAGCGCGTGGGCGGTTTGCAATTTCGCACACTCGTGCTAAAGTCGCTCCATGGACGCCCGGACCCAGAAAAGTGAAATGACGCGCGCCGCCATCGTGGGCGCAGCGCTGGACCTCGCCGCGTCCGACGGGCTGGAGGCGATCAGCCTGCAGGTGGTCGCCGACCGCATCGGCCTGTCCAAGAGCGGCGTGTTCTCGCGGGTGGGCTCGCGCGAGGCCTTGCAGAAGGCGGTGATCGAGGAGTTCGGCCGCCGCTTCATCGGCGACGTCTTCGTGCCCGCGATGCAGATGCCCAAGGGGCTGCCGCGCCTGAGCGAGATCGTGCGGCGCTGGCTCATTCGCCTGCGCGACGTGGAAACCCACAACGGCTGCCTCTACACCTCGGGTGCCTTCGAACTCGACGACCGCGAGGGCGAGCTGCGCGAGCTCCTGCTCGGCGAGGTCACGCGCTGGCGGGCCGCGTTGCGGCGCACCGTGCTGCAGGCGATCGAGATCGGCCACCTTCAGCCCGACACCGACCCGGATCAACTGGTCGGCGAAATCTGCAGCCTGGCGATCGGGCTGGTTCACGATGTGCGCTTCCTGCGCGATCCCCGCGCCGCCGAGCGCGCCCAGGCCACCTGGCAACGCCTGGTCAAGACCTACGAACGCTGAGCCTCTTTTCCTTTTTTTCCATCAATTTCGCACAGTCGTGCGATTTACAGGAGATTCCCATGAACACCACCCCCTTGCAGACCGCCTCCGCCTACTACCAGGCCAACCCGGGCACGCGCTGGCTGCGCTGGGCGCTGGGCCTGTCGGAACGGCTGTGGCCGGCGCTGGCCGTGCGCGGCGCCTACCGCCTGTTCGGCACACCGCTGCCACCCAAATGGCTGCACCGCCGCCAACCCGGGCTGGCCGCCTGGCAGGCCACGACCTGGCCCTTCGAGCAGGCCAGCATCACGCTCTACCAGCCACCCCACCCGCAAGGGCCGGTGGTGCTTCTGCTGCACGGCTGGGGCGGCCACGCATCGCAGATGCTGCCGCTGGCGCAGGCCCTGATCGAGCAAGGCCTGCAACCCGTGCTGGTGGACCTGCCCGCCCACGGGCGCAGCCAGGGCAGCACCAGCAACCTGCCGCAGTTCGCCCGCGCGATCGAGTACCTCACCGCCCGCCTGCAGCAGCAGGGTCACGAGGTGCGCGCCGTGGTGGCGCATTCGCTGGCGGCCAACGCCCTGGCCTACGCGGCCGCGCGCGGCCTGCCGGTGGCCCGGCTGGCCCTGCTGGCGCCGCCGGCCTCGCCCCACGCGTACACGCGGCTGTTCGCGATGGTCTTCGGCCTGAGCGAACACACCCGGGAACGCCTGCAGCAGCGGGTGGAAGCGCGCGAGGGCATCCTGATGCGCCAGTTCGAGCCGGCGGCGGTCGGTCCGCGCGTGGCCGTGCCCACGCTGATCGTGCACGACCGCGAGGACCGCATCAACCGCTTTGCCGACGCCGAGGCGTATCGCGACACGATCGCCGGCGCGCGCCTGATGGCGACCGAAGGCCTGGGCCACACCCGGCTGCTGCGCGACGAGCAGGTGCTGCAGGCGGTGGTCGCCCACGTGCGGGGCTGAGCCCCACCGCGCTCACTTCATTGCTTCGCTGGGCGCGCGGCTGTGTTCGTTGTTGGTGTCCACCAGCAGGCGCAGCAGCTTCATGAACTCGCCGCGCTGGCGCTCGGACAGCGGCGCCAGGATGTGCTCCTGCACCTGCAACATGGCCGGCACGGCGTCGGCCAGCAGGGCCTTGCCGGCGTCCGTCAGCACCAGCTGGCGCGAGCGCCGGTCCTCGGGTGAGGTGCGCCGTTCCAGCAGGCCGCGCAAGGCCAGGCGATCCACCACGCCGCCGGTGGTGGACGCGTCCAGCGCGATGGTGCGCGCCAGCGTGCGCTGATCGATCTCAGGGTGGTTGGCCAGGGTCTGCAGCGCCGCGTACTGCACCGGCGTGAGTTCCAGCCCACCCAGCTCCCGCAGAAAGATGCCGACCGAAATCTGGTGCAGCCGCCGGATGTTGTGGCCGGGCTGATCGTCGATGTCGATGGCCGGAGGCTGGCAGCGCTTCATGGGAGGGACGAGGGAGTCAGGGGACGGGAGGGGGTTGCCGGAATCCTAGCATCGCCCATACAATAAGTACACTTATCATCAGCATGCCTTGCATGTGAAGGAGACACCCCCCATGACTTCGCCCTCCCAGGAACTTCCCGTGCTGGTGGCCGGCGGTGGCATCGGCGGCCTGGCCGCCGCGCTCGCCCTGGTGCGCCAGGGTTTTCGCGTCAAGGTGCTGGAGCAGGCGCCGGAGATCGGCGAAATCGGCGCCGGCATGCAGCTCGGCCCCAACGCCTTCCACGCCTTCGACGCACTGGGTGTGGGCGAGCAGGCGCGCAGCCGCGCGGTCTACACCGACTTCATGGTGATGCACGACGCGCTGAACGAATACCAGGTCGGCAAGATCCCCACCGGCGAGGCCTTCCGCCAGCGCTTCGGCAACCCCTATGCGGTGATCCACCGCGCCGACGCCCACGGCTCGCTGCTCGAAGGCGTGCAGGCCAGCGGCCAGATCGAATTCCTCACCTCCACGCGCGTGGAGCGCATCGAGCAGGACGCCGACGGCGTGACGGTGCACGACCAGCACGGCACGGCCCACCGCGGCCTGGCGCTGATCGGGGCCGATGGCGTGAAGTCCGTGGTGCGCCAGCAGTTCGTGGGCGACGAGGCCCGTGTGACCGGCCACGTGGTCTACCGCGCGGTGGTGGACAAGGCCGACTTCCCCGAAGACCTGCGCTGGAACGCGGCCAGCATCTGGGTCGGCCCGAACTGCCACCTGGTGCACTACCCGCTGCGCGGCGGCGAGCAGTACAACGTGGTCGTGACTTTCCACAGCCGCGACGCCGAAGAGTGGGGCGTGAAGGAAGGCAGCAAGGAAGAGGTGCAGAGCTATTTCCAGGGCATCGTGCCTCGCGCCCGCCAGCTGATCGACCTGCCCAAGAGCTGGAAGCGCTGGGCCACGGCCGACCGCGAACCGATCGGCCAATGGAGCTATGGCCGCGTCACGCTGCTGGGCGACGCCGCCCACCCCACCACGCAGTACATGGCGCAAGGCGCCTGCATGGCGATCGAGGACGCGGTGACGCTGGGCGAGGCCCTGCGCGTGAACCACAATGACTTCGAGAAGGCGTTCGACCTGTACCAGCGCTCTCGCGTGGCGCGCACCGCGCGCATCGTGCTGAGCTCGCGCGAGATGGGCCGCATCTACCACGCCAGTGGTGTGGAGCGCCTGGTGCGCAACGACCTCTGGCGCGGCCGCGGCGCCGAGCGCTTCTACGATGCGATGGAATGGCTCTACGGCTGGAACGTCGACAACTGTCTGGCCGATCACTGAACCCAGGAGACCCCATGAACGACCTCGGACGACTCGAAGACCTGCCCGCCGACTACGTGGCCGAGCTGCGCGCGCTCAACCTGGTGCCGCTGTGGCCCAGCCTGCGCGGCGTGCTGCCGCCGAAGATCCCCACGCGCCAGACCCAGGCCACGCACTGGTCCTACCAGTCGATCAAGCCGCTGCTGCTCAAGGCCGGTGAACTCACGCCGATCGAGAAGGCCGAACGCCGCGTGCTGGTGCTGGCCAACCCGGGCCACACGCTGGAGAAGATGCAGGCCAGCTCGGCCATCTACCTGGGCATGCAGCTGCTGTTGCCCGGCGAGTGGGCGCCCAGCCACCGCCACACGCCCAACGCGGTGCGCATGGTGGTCGAAGGCGAAGGCGCCTGGACCACGGTGGACGGCGAGAAATGCCCGATGTCGCGCGGCGACCTGATCCTCACCCCCACGGGCCGCTGGCACGAGCACGGCCACGACGGCGACCAGCCCGTGATCTGGCTCGACGTGCTCGACCTGCCGCTGATGTACTACCTGGAGGTGAGCTACCACCTCAACGGCGGTCGCCAGGAAACGCTGCCGGGCCGGGGCGACCGCGCCTACGCGCGCCCGGGCGTGGTGCCCACACCGGTGTTCGGTCGCAGCGGCAAGCGCTACCCCATGCTGCGCTACCCCTGGGTCGACGCCAAGGCAGCGCTCGAATCGATGGCCGCCGACCGACCCGACCTCGAGGCCGTGCAGGTGACCTACACCAACCCCGAATCCGGCGAGGACGCGGAGAACGTGCTGGGCTTCCACGCGATGATGCTGCGCCCGGGCCAGACGCTCACGCTGCCCGCGCGTTCGCCCGCCGTGGTCTACCACGTGATCGAAGGTGCGGCCCGCGTGGCCACCGACGCGCAGGGCTTCGACCTCGTGTCGGCCGACACCTGCTGCATCCCCGGCTACACCGGCACCACGCTCACCAACGCCTCGGCCACCGCGCCCGCTTTCCTGTTCCTCGCCGACGAGTCGCCGCTGCACCGCAAGCTCGGCGTCTACGAAGTGCGCCCCGACAACCAACCCGCCATGCCCTGACCGGGCTTTGAAGACCATGACCACCTACCTCTTCCCCCCGCCCGCCGTCGCTTCCGTTCCGGTGCGCGGCAAGACCGAACAATTCCCCGTCAACCGCCTGTTCTTCGTCGGCCGCAACTACCACGCGCACGCCGTGGAAATGGGCAAACCGGTGGACAAGACGGCCGAGCGGCCGTTCTACTTCACCAAGGCCCCGCAGACGCTCGCGCTCTCGGGTGCGACCACGCCCTACCCCAGCGAGACGAACAACTACCACTTCGAGATGGAGCTGGTGCTGGCGGTGGGCAAGGCGGGCTTTCGCGTGAAGGCGGAAGACGCGCAGGACATCATCTATGGCTACGCCTGCGGCCTGGACATGACGCGGCGCGACCTGCAGCTGGTGGCGCGCGACAAGGGCCGCCCCTGGGACCTGGGCAAAGACGTGGAGCACTCGTCCGTGTGCAGCGAGATCGTGCCCATGCCGGGCGTGGTGATCGAGCGCGGCGGCATCGAGCTGGCCGTCAACGGCGCCGTGAAGCAGAAGTCCGACGTGGACAAGCTGATCTGGAACATCCGCGAGATCATTGCCGACCTCTCGCTGTTCTACCACCTGCAACCCGGCGACCTGATCTACACCGGCACGCCCGAAGGCGTGGGCGCGGTGCTGCCGGGCGACAAGATCACCGGCAGCGTCGAAGGTGTCGGCGCGGTCGAACTTACCGTCGGCCCGAAAGCCTAAAGCAGAGGCGCTGGCTATGATGCCAGCGTCATGTCCTCCACGCCCTCGTCCTCCCGCACCGTGCGCTGGCTGCTCTGGCTGGCCGGCACGGTGTCGCTGGCGCTGGGCCTCATCGGCGTGGTGCTGCCGGGCCTGCCCACCACGCCCTTCGTGCTGCTGGCCGCCGCCTGCTACGCCAAGGCCTCGCCCCGCCTGCACGCCTGGTTGCTCAACCACCGCTTTCTCGGCCCCATGGTGCGCGACTGGGAGCAGCACCGCAGCCTGACGCGGCGCACCAAGACGGTGGCGATCGGTTCCATGGTGGTGATGGTGAGTCTCTCGGCCTGGGGCTTTCGCCACCAGCCCTGGGTGCTGGTCGCGCTGCTGGCCGCCGCCGCCGTCGGGCTCGTCGTGGTGGCCCGCATCCCCACGCGCGAGCGCCCCACCTCCTGAACGGCCTCAGGCCGGCTGGCGCGACGGCAGGCCCCAGACCTGGCGCAGCACCGACAGCGCCGCGACGATGGCCGGGTCGTGCTCGGCGGTCTTGGGGTAAATGAAGCTCAGCAAGGCGGCCACGCGCGTGTGCGGCCAGATCACCAGCTCCTCGCGCTCGGCGGCGGGCACGGCCATGTCCTCGCGCAGCAGCGCCAGCCCCAGGCCGGCGCGCACCAGGCTGTAGGGTGCCGAGGCATCGTCGGACTCCACCACCTGGTTGGGCAGCAGGCCCTGGCGCGAGAACAGGTCGCGCAGCAGCGTCTGCACATGGCCGGCGTGCGGCGTGCCGATCCACGGCAGGTCGGCGATCTCGCGCCAGCCCGCGTGCAACAGACGATCGCGGTAGGCGACCGGTGCCACCACGCGGTAGTGCAGCGTCTGCAACGGGAGCCCGAGCACGTCGCGCGGGATGTGGGGGCCGATGTAGAACGCCGCCTGCAGCGTGGACGTGGCCACGCCCTCGCGCAGGGTCTCGGCGTCGCCCGAGCGGGTCTTGATGTCCAGCAGGGGCAAGGCCGCCACCAGGCCACCCAGCAGCGAGCCCAGCCGCAGCGCATCCGGGTCACCCAGCGTGCCGATGACCAGCGAGCCCGCCACCTCGCCCTGCAACTCGCGCGCGCGCCCGATCAGCGAACCCGCAGCGGCCAGCACCTTCTCGGCCTCGGGCAGCAGGCGCTCGCCGGCGCGCGTGAGCGCGATGCGCCCGGGCCGCCGGTCGAACAGCGAGACGCCCAGCTCTTCCTCCAGCGCCTTGATCTGCCCCGTGACGGCGGGCTGCGTGACGTGCAGGGCCTCGGCCGCTCGCGTGAGCTGGCCGATCTTGGCCACCGTGACGAAGGCACGCAGCTGGTAGATCTCCATCAGTGCGTCAGGAAGCGCGCCTGCGAAGGCTCGATGCCCAGCCGCACCTCGGCCCCGGGCGGGAACAGCGAGAGGCCCGAGAAGTGCGCCTGGTTGGCGACGATCAGGGTCTCGCCCACGCGCACGCGGTAGCGCGAGGTCTCGCCCAGAAACTCAGAGCTTTCGACCCGGCCGTCCAGCCAGATGCGAGACGCATCGCCGTGCTCGTCGCGCACGCGGATGTGCACCGTGTGTGGCCGGAACGCCAGGGAGGCGGGCCCCGTGCCCGGGCTCTCCTGGTTGCGCGGCAGCACCATCTCGCCCAGGCCGTCGGCCTGGAAATGCAGGGTCTCGCCGTTGACGTGCGACACCCGTCCCGACACCAGGTTGGCCGTGCCCACGAAGCTGGCCACGAAACGGTTGGCCGGGAAGTCGAACAGCGCCGCGGCCGTGCCCACCTGCTGCAGCACGCCCTTGTCGAGCACGGCCATGCGGTCGGCGGTGGTCATGGCCTCTTCCTGGTCGTGCGTCACGAAGATGGTGGTCAGCCCCAGCGTGCGCTGCAGGTTCTTGAGCTCTTCGCGCATCTGCACGCGCAGGTTCTTGTCGAGGTTGGACAGGGGTTCGTCGAGCAGGAGCAGCTTGGGTTCGATCACCACCGTGCGCGCCAGCGCCACGCGCTGCTGCTGCCCGCCCGAGAGCTGGCTCGGCCGGCGCTGCGCGTAGTCCTGCAGACCCACCAGTTCGAGCGCGGCCCCCACCTTGCGGCGCAGCGATTCCTTGGGCTCCTTGCGCTCCACCAGGCCGAAGGCCACGTTGTCCCACACCGTCATGTGCGGCCACAGCGCGTAGTTCTGGAACACCATGCCCACGTTGCGCAGGTGCGGCGGCGTGCCGGTGATGTCCTTGCCGTCGATCAGCAACTCGCCGCGCTGGTGCTGGTTGAAGCCGGCGATGAGCCGCAGCAGCGTGGACTTGCCCGAACCCGAGGGCCCGAGCAGGGCGAAGAACTCGCCCGGTTCGATGCGGATGTTGACGTCCTTGAGCACCTCGGTGCTGCCGTAGCTCAGGCTGATGTGGCGCGCTTCGAGGGAGACCTTGTTCAGATGCATGGCTGTCTTTCGATGTGTCGGTCGTTCAGGGCTGCGCGGCGCGGTCGGGGGCGCGCGACTTCTCCACCACGCGGTGCGAGAGGTAGGTGCCGATGGCCACCACCACCACGGCCACCACGCCCAGCGCGGCGCCCGGCCCGCGCCCGGCGATGCTTTGCATGTAGAGGTAGATGCCGTAGCTCATGGGCGCCTGGCTCTGCGCCGAGGTGAGCAGGATGGTGGCCGAGAGCTCCACCGCGGCGGTGATGAAGCTGGTGACGAAGCCGGCCAGGATGCCACCCATCATGAGCGGCACCATGATGCGCCGCACCGTGCTGACCTTGCCCGCGCCCAGGCTCTGCCCGGCCTCTTCGAGCGAGATGTGCACCTGCTGCAGCGCGGCCATGCACGAACGCAGCGCGTACGGCAGGCGGCGCACCGCGTAGGCGATCATGATCAGCACCCAGGTGCTGATCACCGGCGTGTCGGTGAACGGGATGTCCACGCCCTTGAACATGCGCAGGTAGCCGATGGCCAGCACCAGGCCGGGGATGGCCAGCGCGATCGAGGCGATGTAGTCGAGCCAGCGGCGCGCGGGCAGCTCGGTGCGGAAGATCAGGTAG
>Ga0247823_10000033_pt1 | contig 92968 bp, 83 predicted proteins | sample 13C_PalmiticAcid_2_FD_192426 | JGI IMG/M metagenome (GOLD analysis project Ga0247823, IMG submission 192426) | Soil microbial communities from agricultural site in Penn Yan, New York, United States - 13C_PalmiticAcid_Day30 | ecosystem: Environmental > Terrestrial > Soil > Agricultural land... | reverse complement strand
CGCCCGAACCGGTCACGCCCCCGCCGGTCGCGCAGCCCGAGCCGGAGCCTGTGGTCCGCCCCAACCCCGCGCCGCCCAAGGCCGAGCCGCGGCCCGCGCCCAAGAAGCCCGAGCAGCCCAAGGCAGAGCCGAAGAAGGCCAGCGCCCCGGCACCCAAGGCACCCGCGCAGCCGACCCGGCGCGAGGTGCGGCCAACCGGCCGGCTCACGGGCATCGTCAACGGCCTCACCGACCAGCCGAGCAAGGGCAAGGCGACGACCCCGCCCGCGGCTGTAGCCGGACCGGCGGTGCAGTCATCGATCAACGCCGAGATTCGCCGCCAGTTGAAGCCCCATTGGGTGCCGCCCACCGGCGCCGACGCCGCACTGCTCAAGACGGTCATCGTCCTGCGCCTGAACCGCGACGGGTCGCTCGCAGCCGAACCGGTGGTCTATGACCAGACCGGCGAAACCCCGAGCAACCGCGCGCAGGCACAGCTTCACAAGGAGCGCGCGATCAAGGCGATCAAGCTTGCCGCGCCGTTCAAAAATCTTCCGGCGGAATATTATGACTACTGGAAGCGTACAGGTCCATCATTCGACATGAGGCTCGCGCAATGATCATTCGTTTTTCCCTGTTGAGCCTCAGCATTGCGGTCGCGGCACCAGCCATTGCCCAGACGCAGCGCCCTCCTGCCCCGGCACCGGCCCCCGCGCAGGCAGATGACGATCAGACCAGCCTGACCATCATCGACGTCACGGCGGAATCGAATGAGGATATGAGCATCCTGATTCCCGCGATGCCGACGTCGCAGGCAGTGCAGACCCCGGCGGGCAGCACCGACGCGCTGGGACGGCAGATCGCCGAGGTCATCGCCGCCGACCTGCGCAACACCGGCCTGTTCAAGCCGACCGGTCCCGATGGTGTGCGCACGCCGGCCATGACCGAGGTCCGCGCACCCGATTTCACCTATTGGCGCAACGGCACCACGCAAGCGCTGGTGCAGGGCTATGTCCAGGCGGGTGCGGGCGGGCGGCTGACCGTCGGCTGCTACCTCTACGACGTCGCGCTCGGTACCCAGCTCACCCGCAACGGGTTCGAGGTGGGTCCGTCCGACTGGCGCCGCGCCGCACACAAATGCGCCGATTCGATCTATGCTCGGCTAACTGGCGAGGGGCCTTATTTCGACAGCCGTGTCGTCTACGTCTCGGAGACCGGTCCCAAGAACAAGCGTATCAAGCGCCTCGCGATCATGGATCAGGACGGCGCCAACCATCGCTTCCTGACCAACGGCCAGTCGATCGTGCTGACCCCGCGTTTGTCGCCCGACGACCGGCGCATCGCCTATATGAGCTATCAGGGCGATAAGCCCGCGCTCTATGTCTACGACCTCTCCAACGGCACACAGCGGCTGCTCGTCACCAACGTCAGCCTCGCCTTCGCCCCGCGCTTCTCGCCCGACGGGCGCTGGATCGTCTTCACCATGTCGACCGCAGGCAATGCCGATATCTATCGCGTCGCTACCGCCGGCGGCTCGCCACAGCGGCTGACGAGCGGCCCCGGCATCGACACCGGCGGCAGCTATTCGCCCGACGGCAGCAAGATCGTGTTCGAAAGCGATCGCTCGGGCACGCAGCAACTCTATGTGATGAACGCCGACGGATCGAACCCGCAGCGGATCAGCTTCGGCGGCGGCCGCTACGCCACACCGGTGTGGAGCCCGCGCGGCGACCTGATCGCCTTCACCCGTATGGGCGGCGGTTTCCGCATCGGTGTCATGAGCCCATCGGGCAGCGGCGAGAAGCTGCTGACCGAAGCTTGGGGCGACGAAGGCCCCAGCTTTTCGCCCAATGGTCGCGTGCTGATGTTCTACCGAGGCGCGCAGGGCCGTTCGGGTAAGGCCGATGTCTGGTCGGTCGACCTGACCGGCAGCAATGCGCGGCGCATTCCCACCCCGCTCGACGGATCCGATCCGGCATGGGGGCCGCTACGCCCCTGAACCGAAATGTGCCGCCTACGAAATCTGTAAATGCCTAGGGAGATACGACCAATGGCAAAGCTTAAGACCGCTCTCATCATCGCCACGATGGCCGTCGCCGTCGCGGGTTGCTCGAAGAAGCGCCCTGAGACGCTGCCGCCTGGCCCCGGCGAAGTCGATACCGGCCCCACCACGCCCGGGACCGACACGGGCACCGGCGTCCAGCCCGGTACTGCCGCACACTTCAAGCAGAACGTGTCGAGCGACACGGTCCTGTTCGGCCTCGACCAATATGACATCGATGCGCAGGCGCGCACGATCCTCGACAGTCAGGCGCAGTGGCTGACCCAGTATCCGAACACGCGGATCACGCTGGAAGGCCATGCCGACGAGCGCGGCACGCGCGAATACAACCTCGCGCTGGGCGACCGTCGTGCCAATGCAGCGAAGAACTATCTCGCGGCGCGCGGCGTCTCGGCGACGCGCATCACCACGATCAGCTACGGCAAGGAGCGCCCGATCGCGCTCGGATCGGACGAGCAGAGCTGGGCGCAGAACCGCCGTGCGGTGACCGTCGTTATCAACTGATCGTCCGCACCGGCGGAAATGAGGGGCGCGTGCCGCAAGGCCCGCGCCCCTTTTCGCGTCAGGCTTTCACCGCCCCCGGCTTTTCAGGAACTGTCACGAAGCGGGCCAGCGTGCGCCGCGCGCCGCCGGGAGCCGAAACCTTGTGCACGCCGACCACTTCGGTCCGCCATTCGCGCGGACCGATGTCGAACAGCTGATACCCCCGCCGGTCGCTGACATAGGGCGCGTGCGGGTTGTCGCCCGGCACCTTGTCCCACCCCTCCGGAAAATCCGCCCCGTCGCCGCCCGAGCTGATCGAGGTGCAGACATATTCGGTCGCCGCCGCCGCTCCGTCGAGCGCGCCCTCGCGCACCGGCACGACACCCGCATGATGCTTGTGCACATCGCCGGTCGCGACCACCACGCTGGTCAGCTTCCGCTCCGCGATCGCCTCCACCACCCGCGCCCGCGCCTCGGGATAGCCGCTCCACGAATCCATGTTCGTGCGCCCCGCGGCGCGCGCCTCGGGATAGGTGAAGGGCATCATCATCACCTGCTGTGCGACCAGGTTCCAACGGCTCCCGCTGTTCAACCCCTCGCCCAGCCACGCCTCCTGCTCGCGCCCGACGATCTCCGACGGACCGGTGTCGCTCGCGGGACGGCACGGCTTGCTCTCCTTGCCCGGGCCGCAGCGCTGGTCGGTGCGGTATTGCCGCGTGTCGAGCAGGTGGATGCGCAACAGATTGCCATAGTCGAGCCGCCGGAACATCCTGACCCGGCCCATCGCGGGAAGCTGCGCGCGGCGCACCGGCATATTCTCATACCATGCCTGCATCGCCATCGCGCGACGCAGCACGAACAGCTCGGGCGGGGTACCGTTCTCGTCCCACTCGCCGGCCCAGTTGTTCTCGATCTCGTGATCGTCCCAGGTCGACAGGAAGGCCGCGGCGCGGTGCGCGGCCTGTAAATCGGCGTCGCCCTTGTAGAGCGCGTAACGGCGCCGATAATCGTCGATCGAGTAGATCTCGTCGCTGTCGTGCAGCCGCCCACACAGCGGTTGCTTGCCCTCCTTGGGGCAGCCGCGCGTCGGCGAATGTTCGTAAATATAGTCGCCGTAGTGGAAGATCGCGTCGAGCTCGTCCTCGGCGGCAAGGTGCTTGTAGGCGGTGAACAGCCCGCCCTCATAATGCTGGCAGCCCGCGACACCGATGCGCAGCCGATCGACCGGCGCGCCCGCCGCCGGAGCACTCTTCGCGCTCCCCGCTGCGCTTGCCTCGTTCCCGGCAAGGAAGCGATACCAATAACGCCGCGCAGGCCGCAGCCCGTCGACCTCGACATGCACGCTATGCCCCAGCTCGGGCCGTGCCAGCGCCTCGCCCTGCCGCACCACGCGTGCGAAGCGCTCGTCCTCGGCCACTTCCCAGCGCACCGGCACGCTCGCCATCGGCATCCCGCTGCCCGGCTCGGCGGGCTTGGGCGCGAGCCGCGTCCAGATCACAAAACCGTCGGGCCAGGGATCGCCCGATGCGACTCCCAGCGCGAACAGCCCCTTGGGAAGCGCCGCCCCCCATACCGGCCGCACCGACAGCCCGGCGAGGATCGCGAGTTGCCCCGCGCCACGGATGATATCGCGCCGGTTCATCGCTTACGGCCGATAGATGAGGTTGAGGAAGAACTGGCGGCCGCGGTTCATCTCGGCCCGGCGATAGGCGAGGTTGTCGCCGTAGCCGAGATACACGTCCTCCCCGAGCACGTTCTTGGCCTGCAATTTGACGATCCAGCCGTCCGCCACCGTCACGCGCGCGGTCATGTCGAGCGACCCGCGCCCTTCCGGCCCGCGGTGCAACCACGGGCTGGCGCCGATCCCGTCATAATAGCCGTCGCCATAGCTATAGGCGACGCGCATCTCGCCACCCTTGGGCAGCTTGTAGAACAACGCGGCGTTGCCCATCCATTTGCGCTGGTAGAGCAGCCGGTCGATGTGCAGCGCGTTGCCGTCGACGATATAGTCCATCGCGCCCCAGATGCGGGTGACGTTGAACGAGAAGCCCATCTTGTCCTTGAGGAAGCCGGGCAGCCAGCCGATCGAATTGTCGATGAGCTGGAATTCCAGTCCACGCATCTTGGACATGTTCGCGTTCATGGGTGTCGTGACCGTGTAGGTGAACCCGTCGATCACCGCCTCTTCCTTGAGGTCGTAGATATCGTCGTGGATGTTCTTGGCGAACGCCCCCAGGCTCACCAGCCCGTTGTTTCCGTTGAAATAATATTCGAGCGTCAGGTCGAAATTGTCCGACAGGCGCGGCTTGAGGTCCGGGTTGCCGCGGCTGATCGTGAAGGCGGTGTCGTTGCGCGTCTCGGGCCGGGCGATATCCTCGGGCGCCGGACGGCCGAGCGTGCGGCTATACCCGGCCTTGAGGCGAAGATCGTCGCCGAAGCCGTGGACGAGGTTCAGCGAAGGCAGCAGATATTTGTAGCTGCCCGACGTTGCCTTGAGCGCGTTCTGATAGACGCCACCGATCACCACCGGTGTCTCCGCCCCGTAATCCGCAACGTCCATGCGCGCGCCTGCAATCACCCGCGTCCGTTCGTTCGCCCAGCTACCGCTGAGATACGCGTAGCTCACCGTCTCGTCGTAACGGTAATCCTGATCGAGCGAGTTGGTGCGCGACGTGGCGGCATTGATCGCCAGCCCCGGCTTCACGCTCTGCGCGAACTTGGCATAGTCGACCCACAACACGTTGTAGCCGAACAGCCACGGCGCGAAATTGGGGTTGTAGGCGACCGGGGTCAGCGGCGACTTGTCGACGACATAGTTGGTGACGGTAACGTCGCGATCCATGTCGAAATGCCGCGCGCCAAGGCCCGCGCTGTACCCGAAGCCCCGGTCCTCGGCGCCGAAGTTCTTCGAAAAGTCGATCCGCGCCTCATACGCCTTGCCCTTGGCCCGATAGAGCGTGTCGCTCGCGGTCAGCATCGTATAGGCAGCCGGGTTCATCAGCCCTGCCGCGTCCGAAAGGGTGAAGCGCGCCGAACGCTCCGACATGTCGTAATTGACCAGCAAATTGGTCGGCTTCGCCTGATAGGCGACCTCGTTCTCGGCGTCGTAGAAGCTGCTGTCGTTGTAACCGGCGCGGATCGCCATGCGGCTGCCGTCGCCGAACCCGTGCTCGGTCTTGAACAGGATGCCGCGGCTCTCATTCTCGAACCGGTCATATTTGTGCTGGGTGCGCACGTCGGGAACGCGCAGCGTGCCGGTGTACTGCGTCTGGTTGGTGATGCCGGTAAAGGCGCGCAGGTTGAAGATCGGGTTGGTCTGATCCTCGAGCTGGAAATAGTCGTAGACCAGCAGCGACGCGTACCAGTCGTCGCTCGGGCGGTATTCCAGCGCCGCGGTGCCGCCATAGGTCTGCACGAAGCTGGTGAAGTCATAGCTGACGAACGCGGTCGGCGCCGGCTCCAGCCCGTTGTAATTGGGGTTGTCGGGCGTCGTCGTCGCGCCGGTCGCGGTATAATAGGCGCGCCCGTTCGGGTTGCGCTTGGTCTCGTCATAGGTGCGCTGGCCGTAACTGCCCGACACCACGATGCCGAACTGCTCATCCGCGCCGAAACGCTTGGTCAGCAGACCCTTGATCCCCCCGCCCCATGGCGTGTCGTTATACTTGCCCAGACTGTTGCCACCCGGGATATGATCGTCGGTGCTGTAGGTCGCATAGGCGTCGATGAAGAACTTCTCGCGCCCCTGAAACGCACTGTGCGGCACGATGTTGATGATGCCGCCGATCGCGCCCGAATCCTGATCGGCGGTGAAGGTCTTGAACACCTCGGTCTTGCGTGCCGCCTGGCTGGGGATCAGCGCAAGGTCGATGCGGCGCTGACCCGAACCCTGGTTGGCGACCGAGATCATGCCGATGCCGTCGACCGAGACGTAGTTGAGGTCCGGCGTGATGCCGCGCACCGCGACATACTGGCTCTCCTGCTCGCCATAGAGCACCTGCATCGTGCTCACCGCAGGCACGCGCGACAGCGCCTCGGACAGCGACTGATCGGCAAGGTCGCCGGTGTCGTCCTGCACCAGCGCATCGACCACCACCGCCGAATCGCGCCGCTGCGCGATCGCCTCGCGGTTCTGCAGTTGCGTGCCGGTGACGACCACCTCCTCGCCCTCTTCCACAGCGTCGCCCGCGTCCTGAGCATAGGCGCATGGCGCGGCGAGCATCGCCGAGGCGAGCAGGAGGTGACGCGAAAACTGGCGTGAACGACGACGCATGACTGGTTCCCCGATGTCTGGATTGGGGGGCTGATAGGTATGACGAATGACAGACGGGCGTCGCCCCGTACTCAATTTGGTGACGGTTTAATGACGGTTCGATGGCGTTCCGCATCCGTTACGATTCGGAACATACCAAGAACTTTCACTTTCCTACATCGCGCGGAAAGCGCATAGGCTGGAGGATGGAGCCACAGGATATTCATGCCTTCGCGGTGCACGCGGCCATACCGGATTTCGATCCGGTTCCGCCCGGACGCAGGCGCCATGACGGCTGGTCCGACGAACGCCAGCGCCGCTTTATCGCCGCCATCGCCCGTACCGGTTGCGTTGCCCGCGCGGCGAAAGCGGCGGGGATGAGCGTGACTTCCGCCTACAAGCTGCGGCGGCGTCCCGGCGCGGAAAGCTTCGCGGCCGCATGGTCGATTGCGCTTGCGGATGCCCGGCGGCGCGCTTTCGAAGTCGCGATCGATCAGGCGATGACCGCCGTTCTCGTGCCGCGACTGTACCGGGGGAATTTCGCCGGCACGATGATGCGGGGTGACGATACCGGCGCCATTCTGCTCGCCCTGCGCGCCGCCGCTGCGATGGCGTCGCCCAAAGTTTAAAAATGACCCGCGCATCCCGCAACTTTGAGGCGCCCGGTTGATCGATTCCGCTTGCGCGCCCCGCAATTCGATATAAAGATGATATCATCTTTTATGGAGGCAAACATGTCCGACTCGAATCCTCGCGCACTCCGCAGCAGCAGTGAGCGCCCCGCATCCACCGCCAGCGGCTATTTGATGCTGCTGCTCATCCTCGTCGCACTGGTCGCAATCGGTTTCTCGGTACCGCACGTCAAGGAAGCGCTGTGGGCGCAACTGACCCTGCCTGCCGGCCTGATCGTTCTCTGTTTCGTCGCGTGCGGCTTCTACCTGCTCCAGCCCAACCAGGCCGCGGCCATCCTGCTGTTCGGCGAATATCAGGGCACCGATCGCACCAACGGCCTGCGCTGGGCATGGCCGTGGCTGATCAAGAAGAAGGTATCGGTCCGAATCCACAACATCACCTCGGAACGGCTCAAGGTGAACGACCTGCGCGGCAACCCGATCGAGATCGCGTCGAACGTGGTGTGGCGCGTCGCCGACACCGCGCAGGCGCTGTTCGACGTCGATGACTATCGCGAGTTCGTCCACATCCAGATCGAGAGCGCCGTCCGCGCGATCGGCTCGCGCTACCCCTATGACGACTTCACGCATGAGGAGATCACGCTGCGCGGCAATGCCGATCATGTCAGCGAAGAGCTGCGCGTCGAACTGCAGGAGCGCGTCGAGATGGCCGGCGTCCATATCGACGAATGCCGCCTCACCCACCTCGCCTATGCGCAGGAAATCGCCCAGGCGATGCTCCGCCGCCAGCAGGCCGAGGCCGTGGTCGCCGCACGCAAGACGCTGGTCGAGGGCGCCGTCGGCATGGTCGAGATGGCACTGGAGCAGCTGTCCGAAAAGAATGTCGTCGAGCTGGACGACGAACGCCGCGCGGCGATGGTCTCCAATCTGATGGTCGTGCTCTGCTCCGAACGCGACACCCAGCCGGTGGTGAACGCAGGCTCGCTCTACCAGTAAGCGTGCCGTGACCGCTCCACCCAAAAAAGCGTTCCCGCTCCGCCTCGACCCCGCGCTCTATGCGGCGATCGAACGGAGCGCGGCGACCGACCTGCGCAGCGTCAACGCGCAGGTGGAATGCTTGCTGCGCGAGGCGCTGGCCCGCCGCGGCGTCAAGCTGGCGGAGCCGGTGCGCGCCAAACGCGGCCGCCCGCCCAAGGAGGAAGGTTGAAATGCGATCGAACCCATGTCCCAAATGCCAGGGATCGATGTCCGAAGGCTTCGTGGTCACCGAACGCCATAGCATGCTGGCACTGCTCAGCTGGTCGCGCGGCACCCCGCGCAAGGGCTGGTGGGGCGTCAAGCCGGGCGAGGGCAAGCCGATCGAGATCGGCACCTGGCGCTGCCAGCGCTGTGGCTTCCTCGAGAACTACGCGCGCAACTGACGCGCCGTCCAACGTGAGGAGGTTGATATGATGATCGCATTGTTCGCCCGCCGGGAACACCTTCCCCGCATCGCCGGGCTGTCGGCCCTGTTGCTGATCGCCGGCGTCGCCGCAGCGTTACTGTCATGAGCGCCCGGCCACGGCATGAGACGGATCAGGTCTATTGGTTCGTCCAGAAGCGCTTCGGCTATGGTGCAGTGCCCGTGACCTGGCAGGGCTGGCTGGCGACGCTGATCTATGTCGCGATCGTCGGCCTGCTCGCCTGGCGGATGCCGACCGGCATGCTCAAGCTGGCCACGATCGTCCCGGTCACCCTCGCCTATATCTACTTCATCTGGACCAAGACCGACGGCGGCTTCCGTTGGCGCTGGGGTCCGGACAAGGACTAGCTCAGCGTGCGGGCCTGCCGGCCGGCTCGGGCGACGGCGGGCCGAATGCCTCGTCGAGCAAACGGGCGAGGCGCAGGCCACCGCGGGTGATCTGCTGGCGCATCACCGGCACCAGCCGCTCGACCGTGGCATCGTCCATCTTGCCGCGCGGCGGCATGTCCGTGCGGCACGGATCGCCGCCATAGGCCGCCGCATAGGCTTCCTTGGCGACTTCCCAATTCTCGCGGCTCCAGTCCTCGACCGACCCTGCCCCCATCGCGGCGCGGTCCTCGGCGGGGTAGGCGACAATCAGCGGCGGCGGGGTCGAGATCGCACGTTCGGCCAGCCAGCCGTCCCAGATGGTGTGAAGGTTGAGCCGCTCCGGCCCATAGACGCCATAGTCCGACCGCGCCCGGTTGCCGCCCAGATCTCCCTTGTCCCCGGCGTGGAGCGGCTGGTGCAGGTCGCCGACGAAATGGACGAGGAAGGCGAGCGCCATGACCTTTTCGCGCGCCGGCACCTTGGGATCCTGCAGCAGCTTCACGTCGCGCTCGACCTGCGCCGACACGCAATTGCCGTCTGGGCAATTGCCCTTGAGCGTGAACGGCTTGCAGATGTTCACGTTCTGATAGTGCCAGTTATAGGCATAGCTGAACCGGGCGCCGAGCGGCTTGATGCAGTCGGCCCAGACGCTCGCCTGTTCGATCGTCTTGGCCGGGCAGGTCGGGGTTTCGAGCAGCCCCTGCTTCGCCAGCATCCGGTCGATCGCCCGCCGCGTTTCGGGCTTCACATTCTTGTAGGCGATCGAAGCGATCGTCTCGTGGCCATATTCCCAATAGGCCAGCGCCGGTGTGGCGACGAGCGAGGCGGCGAGCGCGATGGCGGCGGCGAAGAAGCGAATCATGGCCGCGCCTTAGTCCTCGTCGCCATAAATCGCGACGGTCTTCTTGCCGCCCGCCGAGACCTTGCCGCGGTACATGCCCGGCGTGTTGAAGCTCCACGCCATCTCGCCGGTCGGCCCGGTGAGGATCACCCCGCCGGTGCCGCCAAGGTCGGCGGTTTCCTTCATCACCGCATCCGCTGCGAGCTTCAGGCTCTCACCCTTGAAGCGCACCCGGGCGCAGATCTCGTGTGCAACGCCCTCACGGATGAAATACTCGCCCGCGCCGGTAGCCGAGACTGCACAGGCGCGGTCGTCGGCATAGGTGCCAGCGCCGATCACCGGCGAATCGCCGACCCGGCCCCAGCGCTTGCCGGTAATCCCGCCGGTCGAGGTCGCGGCAGCGACATGGCCCTTGGCGTCCATCGCCACCGCGCCGACCGTACCGAACTTGCGGTCGACATCGAACCAGCTGACCTTCTTTGCCTTGAGCGTGTCGAGCTGGCGGCGGCGTTCCTCGGTCGCGAAGTAGGACGGATCGACCTGGGGCAGCCCCTTTTCGACGCTGAACTGGTCTGCGCCCTTGCCCGAAAGCATGACGTGCGGGCTGTCTTCCATCACTTTGCGTGCCAGGCTGATCGGATTGCGCGTCCGGGTTACCCCGGCAACCGCACCGGCGCGCCGTGTCGTGCCTTCCATGATCGAGGCGTCGAGCTCGTTGGTGCCGTCATAGGTGAACACCGCACCGCGGCCGGCGTTGAAATTGGGATCGTCCTCGAGCACGCGCACCGCTGCCTCGACGGCGTCGAGCGCATCGCCTCCGCTGGCGAGGATCTTCGACCCGGCCTCGAGCGCCGCGTCGAGCCCCTTGCGTGCTGCCGCCTCACGCTCCGGCGTCATCTTCGCGCGCTCCATCACGCCCGCTCCGCCGTGGATCACCAGTGTCCATTGCGGCTTGGTCTGCGCCGTAGCTGGAAGCGACATCAGCAAGGCTCCGGCAATGAGAAACAGACGGGTCATTCAGGTCTCCGGACGTAGGACAGGTGCGGAACGGTCGCGCCGCTCCATCCTGAGGCCGATCAGCGGCCGCAGCAACGGAATCTCACGGCCGACACGATAGAAGATCCAGCAGCCGAGCGCGGTGACGGGCACCAGGATCGCGAACTCTGCGGCCCCGCGCAGGTCGAGCTTGAGCAGCCAGTACATCGCCACGACGATAATTGTTTGGTGGATCAGGTAGAAAGGGAACACGCCCTCGGTGAGCATCGGCCGCAGCCGGTGGTCGCGGTTGAGGTATTTCTCCGCAAAGCCGATCAGCGCCGCGATCGTCATCCAGCACTGAATGTAGCGCGCCGCCAGCATCACCCGCCCGACGACCCAGGGCGGGTCGGCGACATAGGCGATGTCGATCGCGACCGACACGACGTAGCCGGCAAAGCCGATCACCGCCGCCGGCTTCCACAACCGCGCGATCCACGCCATCACCGGCTCCGACCCCGCCAGCGCGAAACCGAACAGGAAGGCGGGAAAATAGGCCAGATGCGCGATCCCGTCGTTGATCACGTCATGGCTGTCGCTCCAGCGCTGGAACACCACCACCTGCGTGATCAACAGATAGGCGGTCGGTAACCACAGCACGCGCGTGCCTGCCAGCAGCCGGTCGAACGCGCGCTGGAACCAGCCGCCGCCAGGCACCAGCACGATCAGCGTCAACGCAAGCGTGTAGAGCCAGAGATAGCCGACGAACCACAGATGGTTCCAGGTCGGCAGGATAATCCCGGCGATCGTGCCGAAGCTCCAATAATCGCGCGTCCAGAAGGTCCAGTATCCGGCGCGATAGCCATGCTGGGTGACCAGCTCGACCCAGCTCTGTGGCGGCACGATCACCGCGACGCCGAATAGCAGCGGCACGATCAGCCGCCAGGTCCGGTTGGAGACGAAACGGCCCGGCTGGCGCGACTTCATCCACAGCGCGCGGCTGGCATAGCCCGAAACGAGGAACAGCAAGGTCAGCCGCCAGGGGCTGGTGAAGAGCATCGGCACCGTAACCCATTCGGCAGGTGCCGCGGTCTTCACATGATAGCCCCACGGCACGAAGACCATGCCGATATGATAGAGGATCAGGAGCCCGAACGCCCCGACCCGCAGCCAGTCCATGCCGTAATGCCGTTCCACCGCTGCGCCTTAGCGCGCCTGAGCGCGCCTGTCAGGCCGGTTGCGGCGAAACCGCCGGCGATTTGCGCGGCGTCCGCGGTCCCAGTCCGATCAGCGGGCGCAGCCAGCCGAACTCGCGCCCGAACAGGTAGAAGGCCGCGCAGATCGCGCTGGTCCCCGCCAGCAGCACGCCGAACTCGACCAGCGGGCTCAGTCGGAGCGGCAGCGAATACCAGGTAATCAGCACGATCGCCGGCTGGTGCATCAGGTAAAAGGGAAACACCGCTTCGGCGAGGGTCTTGCGCCAGCGATGGTCGCGGTTCCAGTAGCGGTCGGCGAGCACGAACAGCGCGATCGCCATCGTCCACGCCATCGTCACCTGCGCCGCGCGCTCGGCCGCCATCACCCAGTGCGGCGGGATCGCCTCGCCGGGAAAGACCAGTTCGACGATCACCACGGTCGCGCCGGAAATAGCGGCGATTGCCAACGCCGCTTTCCACCACCGCTGGAGCGGCGCCCAGAATTGCGGCGATCCGGCAAGCACAAAACCGAACAGGAACATCGGCAGATACTGCGCATGCCCCGCCCAGTCCCGGAACAGGCCGTGCTCCTCCTCGACCACGAACAACAGCGCCAGCTTGGCAACGGTCAGCACCAGCACCGGCGCCCACAGGACGCGCCACCCCCTGGACAGCCACGCCACCAGCCATGCGGCCCCGGCTTCGAACCGCGGACGGCCCAGCGCCAGCCCCGCCGCCAGGATCGCGGTGTAGGTCCACAGATAGGCGACGAACCACAGATGCTCCCAGCTGGGAAACTCGCGCCCCCAGAATTCGCCCGCCCGCCAATAGTCGTGCGTCCAGAACTGGATCAGGCCATGGGGATAGCCCTTGTCCATCACCCGTATCCACATCTCGATCGGCACCAGCACCACCATGCCGAACGCCAGCGGGATCAGCAGCCGGATGTTGCGCGAGCGCAGGAAGGTTCCGGCGTTGCCCGACTTGGCGAACAGGTGCCACGAGGCATAGCCCGACACCGCGAACAGCAATGGCAGCCGCCATGGCGTGAGCAGCGACATCGGTGCGATCAGTGCCGGAACGGTGTTCCCGGTCTTGATCACCCACCCCCAGGGCGCGAACACCATGCCGATATGATAGACGATCAGCAGCGCGAACGCGGCGATGCGCAGCCAGTCGAGGCCATAATGGCGATCGGTACGCGAGGACGAGTCGGTCGGTTGGGTCACGGTCCCGGCCTATAGACAAAGCGGCTCACCAATTGGTTATCGGGACAAGTCGTTCGCATCCGGAACCGCGCCTTTCTCGCCCGCGACCGATCGGCTATAGGGCGGGCGAACCCCAGAGGAATCCCAATGTCCGTGCGTCCCTGGCGCGATATCGTGCGCCGCCAAAGCCGCCAGATCATGGTCGGCAACGTACCCGTCGGCGGCGACGCGCCGGTCACCGTCCAGACGATGACCAACACGCCCACCGAAGACGCAAAGGCGACGATCGACCAGATCCGCCGCTGCGAGGATGTCGGCGTCGACATCATCCGCGTCTCCTGCCCCGATGTCGCGAGCACCGGGGCGTTGAAGCAGATCGTGCGCGCTTCAAAGGTGCCGATCGTCGCGGACATCCATTTCCACTACAAGCGCGCGCTGGAAGCCGCAGACGCCGGCGCGGCCTGCCTGCGCATCAACCCGGGCAACATCGGATCGGCCGATCGCGTCAATGAGGTCGTCAACGCCGCCAAGGCCAATGGCTGCGCGATCCGCATCGGCGTCAACGCCGGCAGCCTCGAGAAGGATCTGCTCGAGAAATATGGCGAGCCCTGTCCCGAGGCGCTGGTCGAAAGCGCGCTCGACCATATCAAGCTGCTGCAGGACCGCGACTTCCACGAGTTCAAGGTCGCGGTGAAGGCGAGCGACGTGTTCCTCGCCACCGCTGCCTATCAGCAGCTCGCCGAGGCGGTCGATTGCCCGCTGCACCTTGGCATCACCGAAGCCGGCGGGTTCGTCGGCGGAACGGTGAAGAGCGCGATCGGCATCGGATCGCTGCTGTGGTTCGGGATCGGCGACACGATCCGCGTGTCGCTCTCCGCCGAGCCGGAGGAAGAGGTCCGCGTCGGCTTCGAGATTCTCAAGGCGCTCGGCATCCGCAACCGCGGCGTGCGCGTCGTCTCCTGCCCCAGCTGCGCACGGCAGGGCTTCGACGTGATCCGCACCGTCCAGACGCTGGAGGAACGGCTCCAGCACATCCGCACCCCGCTGTCGCTTTCGGTGCTGGGCTGCGTGGTCAACGGACCGGGCGAAGCGCGGGAGACCGATATCGGCCTGACCGGCGGCGGCAACGGCAAGCATATGGTCTATCTGTCGGGCGTGACCGACCATACCGTCGGCGACGCCGACATGCTCGACCATATCGTCAAGCTGGTCGAGGCCAAGGCCGCCGAGATCGAGGCGGCGGACGCGGCGAAAGCCGAAGCGGCAGCCTGATCCGATATGCGGGGCGTCGTCAGGCTGATCGGATCGAGCCTGATCGACACCTATCGCCGCGGGTTCCTGCTGTTCGCGCTGGCGCCGCTCGCGTCGATGCTGGTCATCCTGCCCGAGTTCGCCCAGCACGTTGTCGAGATCCAAAACGGAATGTTCGACAGCCGCGACGCGGCACATGCTTTCGGCAATTCGCAGCTACGCTGGGCGTTCGGCTATGCGAAGCTCGCCGGGCTGGCATTGGCCTATCTCGCTTGCGCCCGTTTCTGGTGGACGCACGAGCATGGCAGGCGCTGGTGGTTGCCGGCCGGCATCGTCTGGACGCGGCTGCTCGGCGGCTTCCTGCTTATCGCACTGATATCGGCATCCACTTACCCGTTGCGCGGAATCGTCCCCGACATCTGGCTCGACAGTGTCGATCTGGTGCTGCTGCTGCCGGTGTTGTCGCTGCTTCTCTACATGCTGTCGGGATTGTTCGGCGACGCCAGCATTTCTCTGGCCGCAACACTCCGGCGAAGCTGGCCATGGGTGGCATTGCTCGTGCCTCTCTTTGCTGCTGCCTTCCTGCCACCGCAGCTACTCCACGGGCTGCTTCACAAATGGGCGATCGGGCAAAGCCGCGCGACGATCTGGTTGCTGATGACGATCGACGCGCTGCTGATCGGCCTGCTCGCCTCATTGGTCGGCGCCGCCTTGTTCGTCGCCTATTCGGCGATGGCGGCGCGGCTGCGCCCGGCCCGCTGAGCGCCGAAAGTCCCAAAAGTCACGGTCCTACGCGTGCGCGAGGGACGGACACCGGTTGGAATCGACGCAATCAAAGAGCGGCCGGAAGCCTCCGGCCCGTCGAGTGAAGCAGGTGAAATCCTACATTTCAAGCGGCCCTGCCGCTTCCGCCAGCCACGCCGCAAAGACCCGCATCGCCGCACTCTCGCGCCGCGAGTTGAGGCGGGTGAGCCAGTAGCGGCCGAGTTCGATCTCGACAGCGAAGGGCTGGACGAGACGTTCTGCGGCGAGGTCGCCCTCGAACATCGCAGGCGGGGCCAGCGCGACGCCATGTCCGGAAAGCGCAGCCGCGATCATCAGTGCGGAGCTGTCGAACATCGGCCCGGTCAGACGCGGAGACGGGGCGCCGGCGGCATCGAACCAGCGCGGCCATTCGTCGGCGCGGTAGGAACGCAGCAGCGTTTCGCGGGCGAGATCGGCGGGAACCGCGAGGCGCAGGGCGAGCGCCGGCGTGCAGAGCGGCGACAGCGGCGCCGCGATCAGCGGGATGGCGCGCGTTCCGTGCCATGCCCCGTCACCGAAGCGGATGGCATAGTCCAGCCCCTCTCCCGCCAGATCGACGCGGTTGTTGTTCGTCATCAGGCGAAGGTCGACTTCGGGATGCGCGCGCCGGAAGCTCTCGAGGCGGGGCAGCAACCAACCGGTAGCGAAGGTGCCGACCACGCCGACCGTCAGCACCTCGCGCATCCGGCCGCCTTCGTACCGGTCGAGCGTTGCGCCGATCCGGTCGAACGCCTCGCCCAGCACCGGCACCAGCGCCAGCCCCTCGTCGGTCAGCGCAAGGCCGCGCGGCAGACGCCGGAACAGCGGCACGCCCAGCCGCCGCTCGAGCGACGCAACCTGATGGCTCACCGCGCCCTGGCTGACGCACAGCTCAAGCCCGGCGCGGGTGAAGTTGAGGTGCCGCGCCGCCGCCTCGAAGGCGCGCAGGGCGTTGAGGGGAAGCTGAGGCCGATCCATCGGTAATCCATGAACTCAGCTCATGGCTAAGTCGAGAATTGATGCTTTGTGCGCTGGCGTGAGGTTCGCCACTCTCTGACTTCACACCCAAGCGGAGCGAATGGCGATGAGCAGAACTGGCGTCTTGATTGCGGCCCTTTTGGCATTGTCCGGCACCGCTGCCGGGCAGGATGCCGACCGCGACGATCCGCTGCTGCACCCGATCGCGCAGGACTATGCCGCGCAATGGCTGAAGCCGCAGACCCCGGTACGGATGCATGGCCAGAGCTATTATGTCGGGTTCGAAGGGCTGGCCGTGGTGCTGATCCGCACCGATGCCGGGCTCGTGCTGATCGACGGCGGCGTACCGCAATCGGTTCGCGCGACACAGGCGAACATCCGCAAACTCGGCTTCGATCCGAAGCAGATCAGGTACATCCTGGTCACCGAGCCGCATTGGGACCATGCCGGCGGCGTCGCTGCACTCGCACGCGACAGTGGCGCAACGGTGATCGCGGGCACGGCGGCGGTGGCGGAACTGCGCCGCGGCAATGTCGGCAAGGACGATCCGCAGGCCAGCATCCACGCGCCCATGCCCGGCGTATCGCGGATCCGCGGCGTGCGCGACGGCGAGCAGTTGCGGATCGGCGGGGTGACCATCGTCGCGCGGGCGACCCCGGGACACACGGCGGGCAGCACCAGCTGGCAATGGCAGTCGTGTGAGGGCAAGGCCTGCGCGACGTTCGTTTTCTCGGCCAGCATCAATCCGGTGAGCGACGACCATTATCGTTTCACCGATCACCCCGAACGCGTCGCGCTGCTCCGCCGGGGCGCGGCGGCGCTTGCCGGGCTGCGCTGCGATATCGCCATCCCCTCGCACCCCGGCACCAACGGCACGCTGGAACAGCTCACGGCACTGCAGCGGTCGCGGACACCCAATCCGATGATCGACGCGAATGCGTGCAAGGCGCTCGCCGCGACCTACACCGAGCGGCTCGACAAGCGGCTGGCCAAGGAGAAGGGCGGACAGTGAGCCGAGGCAGACTCGGCAATGACACCGGCCGCCACGCGTTGGTCTTGAGGAAGATCTGCGTCTCTCCCTCGCCAGGCTGTCGCCCGGGGCCGTGGAAGGCGCTCCATACCCGCACGATCGGCAACGAATCGATCCATGACATTGATATTTCTATCTAAATTTAAAGAGACAGCCGTTTCCCGGCGAATTGCGAGCCCGGCCCATCGACGCGAATCGGGAAACCGCCGTCGAAACTCCATCATGCGGCGACGGCATTCCCTCTCCGACTCCCAGCCCTCACAATAGCTTGCACAGAGGGCCAGGAAGAGAGCCGGAGCGGTCGCGCGCCGACAAAGGGTTTGCGTACTGCAAATCGCCTTTGGTAGATATTCACCACTTCCTTCGTCGCTCCGGCGCAGACGAATCCGCCTCCGGGCGGATTTTTCGAATCCGGAGATCGCGAAGGAAGGAGTTGTGTAACCGAATGACCTACGCTGACCGTTAGGCAAGCGATCGCGCGGGTCGAATTGAGAACGGTTCGCCATCGCGAATGCGCGAGGCGCCCCTCTCACCAACCGTCACCGTTGGTGACGGTGCATGAACGGCCGTCATGCACCCGACACAAGGAGGGTGTGTGGAATGTGGAGTGTGTTGGAAGTGGTGATCGGCACCGGAAGCCTTGCCTGTGCGGTTTACGGCATCGTCCTGGCCAGACGACAGCTTGCAGCTGACGGGCAGAAGGGCCGGAACGCCATCACCAAAAATGAGACCCCAGAAGCGGACACTTCTGAGGTCTCGGAAGTCTAGTGCGCGTGACCGGGGGAAACCCCGGTCACGTTTTTGCCTCTTCAGGCGCCGCGCGGTGTAGCGCAGACAGCCCGTCGTCATCAACCCGCGCCTTGGCTCTCGCCTTGCGCTGCCGGCCGCGCTAACCGCCCGGCATGCGCGCCGTCTCACCCCTCTTTGCTTTCGCCGTCGCCGCGCTCGGCATTGCCATCTTCTCGTCGATGGACGCGGTGATGAAGGGGCTGGTGATCGGCCTGGGCGCATATAACGCGCTGGCCTGGCGGATGCTGGCGGGAACGGTGGTGAGCGGCGTTCCCTATGCGCTGTCGCGGCCGCGCATGCCGCCGCGTTCGGTGCTGCGGATCCACCTGGTGCGCGGACTGGTATCCGCGGCGATGGCGTTCCTGTTCTTCTGGGGGTTGGGACGCGTGCCGATGGCGCAGGCGATCGCGCTGTCGTTCATCGCGCCGATCATCGCATTGTTTCTTGCCGCACTGATCCTGAAAGAGCGGATCACGCGGGCGACGATCGTCGCGACCGGGCTCGCGTTCGCGGGAGTGCTGGTGATCCTGTGGGGGCAGGCCCGCGCCGAACTTGGGCCCGAGGCGCTCTGGGGCGCGGTCGCGATCCTTGCCTCGGCCGTCTGCTATGCCTGGAACATCATCCTGATGCGGCAGCAGTCGCTGGTCGCCAAGCCGGGCGAGGTCGCCTTCTTCCAGACGATCATCGTCACCGCGGTCTTTCTGATCGCCGCGCCGTGGCTGCTCGTGCTGCCGCCGCTCGATCAGGCGCCTGCCTTGATCTTCGCCGCAATGCTGGCGACGGCGTCGCTGTTCCTGCTCTCCTGGGCCTATCGTCATGCCGAGGCGAGCTATCTCGCGCCGAGCGAATATACCGGTTTCCTCTGGGCGACGCTCTGGGGCTGGGTGGTGTTCGGCGAGCGGGTTTCCCTTTTCACCGTCGCCGGGGCGGCGCTGATCGTCGGCGGGTGCATTCTCGCCGCGCGACGGCGCGACCATGCCCCGGTGGCCGACAGCGAGGCGTACCTTCCATGATTACGATCCGACATGCCGGCCCCGAGGATTTCGCGCTGGTGGCCGAATTCATCCGCAAGCTCGCCGATTACGAGAAGCTGGCGCATGAGGTGCGCTTCGACGATGCAGTGTTGCACCGGCACCTGTTCGGCGAGCGCCCGGCGGCGGAAGTGCTGATCGGCGAAGTCGACGGCGTGCCGAGCGGCTTCGCGCTGTTCTTCCAGACCTTCTCGACCTTCGAGGGCAAGCCGGGGATCTGGCTCGAGGACTTGTTCGTCGATCCCGATGCGCGGGGTTCGGGGCTGGGCCGCGCGCTACTGTCGCGCCTGGCCGGGCTGGTGGTCGAGCGCGGCGGGGCGCGGCTCGAATGGGCGGTGCTCGACTGGAACGAACTGGGCAAGGGCTTCTACCGCTCGATCGGCGCGGGACCGGTCGATGGGTGGGAGCGCTGGCGGATGGAGATCGGCGCGATCGAGGAATTGGCCCGTGGCGTTTGACGCCGGGCTGCTCGACTGGGTCGCCGAAGCGCTGGAGCCGATGGGGACGGTCACGCATCGCAAGATGATGGGCGGGGCGACGCTCTATCTCGACGGAACGGTGTTCGCGATCATCTCGAGCGACGATGTGCTGTGGTTCAAGGCGGACGCACAGAGCGACGCCGTGTGGGACGCGGCGGGGTGCGAGCGCTTTACCTTCCAGATGAAGGACCGGCTCGCCAGCATGAACTACCGCCGCGCGCCCGACGACGTGTTCGACGATGCCGACGCGATGCGCGAATGGGCCGCGCTGGGGCTGGAGGCGGGGCGGCGCGCGCCCGGGAAAAAGACTCGTTTGAAGTAGGCGCGAAGCGGAAAAGTAACCTACCCGCCGAGTGCGTTGATCGTGAAGGCGATGATGCCGAGATTGAAAACGAACGCGGCGAGGCAGTGGAAGGTCACCGCGCGCCGCATCGGCCGGTTGGTGATCGTCACGTCGCTCGTCTGGAAGGTCATGCCGAGGCAATAGGCGAAATAGACGAAGTCCGAATAATCGGGCTCCTTGGTGTCGGGGAAGTCGAGCCCGCCCGCATCCTTCCCGTCGCGTGCCGTATAAAAGAGATGCGCATAGTGCAGCGCATAGACGGTGTTGCCGAACAGCCAGCACAGGGCGAGCGTAGCGATGACCAGCGCGAGCCTTACCGGCTCCGGCGCGCCGGGCGGGATCAGCACGCTGGCGATCGCCGCGAACACGGCGAGGCTGATCGCAGTGGTGATGACCAGCAATACGACGCGATTGGCATCGTTCTGCCGTGCCGCTGCGCGCATATGGCGCGATTCGTGGCGGAGCAGCGGCAGGCAGGCGAGCAGGAACGCCAACGCGGAGACGGCGAAGGCCGCCATCACCCCGAAACGGATGCCGATCACGGGAATGGCGGTGGCGCACCCGACGGCGAGGATCGCCGCGAACAGCAGGAAGCGCGGCGGCGCCAGCCGGTTGCCGATGGAACGGCGGTGCTGATCGGCCCCCTCCCGCATCGGCCCAGTCTAGGCGCGATGCGGGCGGGTGGCCAGACAGGTTCGGCTCAGGCGGCCTTGGCCTTCTTCGCGGCCTCGATCGCCTCGACGACGATGCGGCGGGCTTCGTCGGCATCGCCCCACTGGCCGATGCGGACCCACTTTTCGGACTCGAGGTCCTTATAGTGTTTGAAGAAATGCTCGATCTGCTGGAGCACGATCGAGGGCAGGTCCTGCCGCTCGCCCACGTCCGAATAATAAGGGAAGGTGGTGTCGACGGGGACGCAGATCAGCTTCTCGTCGCCGCCGGCCTCGTCCTCGAGCTTGAGCACGCCGATCGGGCGCGCGCGGACGACGCAGCCAGGAATGAACGGCGAGCGCGAGATCACCAGCGCGTCGAGCGGATCGCCATCGGGCGACAGCGTATGCGGCACGAAGCCGTAGTTCGCCGGATAGCGCATCGGCGTGTGCAGGATGCGATCGACGAACAGTGCGCCCGAAGCCTTGTCGAACTCATACTTCACCGGCTCGCCGCCGGTCGGGACTTCGATGATGACGTTCAGGCTGTACGGCGGATTGTCGCCGACAGGTATCATGTCGATGCGCATCTAAACTTCCTCTGTTGGTTCGGCCTCCCCGTCAGCGCGGGGCGAGCAACCGATCCAGGCCACCCTCTCCGGAGCCCGTTTTTTCGAGGCGCGGATAGCGCAGGCCATCGTGATAGTCGATGGCGATTTCGCGGTAACGGCTGCCGCTCTTGACGAGGAGGCGGATGGGATCCTTCGCGCCCTTGGCCGCCTTGACCGCGTCCTTGAGACGCTCGTCCGAATATTCGCGATCGTTCACCGCGACGATCGTGTCGCCCAAATCGAGCCCGACGTTGAACGCAGGCGAATCCCAGGTGACCGAGCCGATCGATCCGGCTTTGCCGACCGATAAGCCGACCGAGTAGCTGAGGTCGGCGCGGCCGGCGCGTTTTTCGGCGTCCTTGAAGGCGGCGGTCGGTTCTTCGGTGTAGATCAGGCGGTAGCCATTGGCGGCGAAGCCGGCGAGCGGCGCGCGCTCCGACAGGCCGTTCAGGCGCGTATTGAGGAAGCCCGCCCAGTCATAGGGCTGGATCGCATTCAGCGTCGCGGCGACATCGTCGAGCTTGTAGGTCAGCACGCCCCAGTCGCCGTCGCGCATCCCGAAAAAGGCCCGCGCGAAATCGTCCATCGACTTCTTGCCGCCGCTCTGCGCGCGCAGCATCGAATCGACCTCGAGCCAGATCAGCAGCCCTTCGTTGTAATAATCCTCCGACCGCTGCCAGCTCACCCAGCCCTTGGGCCGGCGCGCCGAGATGATCGGATCGTTGGTGGTGTCAACCATCGCGCGCCAGGTCCGCGCCGGGCGGTTGTCGAGGCTGGCGGCGATGTTGGCGAGCATGTCGAGCGTATCCTGCTTCGACACGATCCCCGAGCGCGCCTGGAGGATATAGCCCCAGAACTGGGTCTGCCCCTCGTACACCCACAGCAGCGAATTGCGCATCGGCGTGCGGAAATCGGGGGTCCAGCTGTCCGCGCCGCGGCGGAACTTGCCGTTCCAGCTATGCACGAACTCGTGCGGCAGCAGGTTGCGCGAGCCCGGGCCGTCATTCCACTTGGTGAAATAGCCGGGCTTCACGCCATTTTCGGAGCTGCGATGATGTTCGAGCCCGATGCCGCCCATCTCGTCGCTGATCGACAGCAGGAATTCGTAGCGGTCGTAATGCTGGGCGCCGAACAGCCGCACCGCCTGGTCGACCAGCTTCCTGTGCGCCTCGATCTGCTCGGGCTTGGCCTCGAGCTCCCTGGCATCGTCGGCGAAGACGTTGAGGTCGACGCGGTCCGACAGCTTGAACTCGCGATAATTGAGCCCGGCGAAGACCGGCGAGTCGATCAGCGTCTCGTAATCGGTCTTGTCGTAGACATAGGACGCGCCCTGCTTCTTCGCGGGCAGGCCCGACACCGCAGTCCAGCCCGTCGGATAGGTGACGGTCGCCTGAATCGGGATACGGCGCGTGAACCAGCCCGCGGGATAGAGACTCACCTGCTCGAACTCGAGGTTGAGCATGGCGGGCGCGATCGAGACGCGGCCCTGATCGCTGGCGGTCGCGCCGAGGAACTGGAATTCGATGTCGAGCTGCCTGGCGCCGCGCGGCACATCGACATGGAAGGCCCAGACATCGACCGTGTCGCGCTTCCACGGCACCGCCTTGCCGCCCGCGGCGATCTTGAGACCGGCAAGCTTCTCGATCTCCCCGCGCGCGGCGTGCTTGCCGGGAAGCCATGCCGGCATGAGCAGGACCATATGCCCCGCTTCGGTGACCGGAATGGTCTGCTTCACGCGATAGATCGCCTGCTGGACGTTGGTCGCATCGACCCGAAGCGTAATCGTGCCGGGATAGGCGACGTCGCGCGCCGCGGGGATGCGGTTGTCGAACGGCAGCGGCTGGGGCGCGCTATTCTGTGCAGTGGCGGCGGTGGCAAGAAGCAGAGCGGAAAGCGCGAGGACGCGGCGCATAGAGGCCTCAATCGATGGGGAAGGATATGTTGTCACACCTTTAGGCGCGCGCGGACGGCGAGGTAAAGTGCCAACACGTGCCGCCGCAGCGGGCCAGTCCGTGCAGCAAACCGGCGCGATGCCGTGCCAGCCCCCTTCCCCCCGGCTCCAATTGGCGCTGGAAACACCCTTCACGGCTTGCTTACCATTCGCGGGCTATGCGGAAGCCCATGTATCACGACGCCAACCTTGCCAGTCCGGCCAAGGCCGATCCGCGGCCCAAATCCGCGGTCAGCACCGGATGCGGGCTTGCCGGCCTGATCGGCATGGCGTGCTGGCTGGCCTATGCGCGCGCCAAAGGGCTGGACGGTCCCTATGCGGCATTGGTCAACCTCGTCGCGGGCGGCGTGCCGATGGTGCTGTGGGCATTGCTGGTGGACAAGGTCCATCGCAACCCGAGCACGGGTGTCGACTGGGGTACGCCCCGGCCGCTCAGGGAAACGCTCGACATCTCGATCACCAAGATCGCGGGGCTGTGGCTGACCTGGGGCGGGATCGCCGCGATCTACTCCGTTTGCCGCTTCTATTGGGAAGGCAATTTCCAGTTCGCCATGTGGTGTTTCCAGATGGCGGCCCCTGCCCTGTTCATCCTGTCCGTCCCCTATATCCTGTGGATCGACCGGCGGCTGGAAAAGCCCAGGGACGGCGCGTGGATGCTCGGCGCATGGCTGCTCGGCAGCAAGGACGAGATCGATCAGGACGCGATCCACAACCATCTGCGCAGCTGGGCGGTGAAGGCGTTCTTCCTCGCCTTCATGCTGGCGATCGTGCCCGGCGGGTTCAGCGGCTTCGTCCGCGCGAGCACCGACGGCATCCTGCATAACCCGATCGCGCTGGCGCAGTGGCTGATCACGGGCATGTTCATGCTCGACGTGGCGTTCGCGACGGTGGGGTACATCCTGACCTTCCGCCCGCTCGACAGCCATATCCGCACCGCCAATCCCTATGCCGCGGGCTGGGCGTTCGCGCTGATCTGCTACCCGCCGTTCATCCTGATGGGGAATGGCGGCCCGCTGGACTATCATCCGGGCACGTCGGACTGGACCCACTGGCTGGCGGGATACGACATCCTGCTGTGGATCGTGGGCGCGGTGCTGGTGGCGCTGACCGCGATCTATGCCTGGGCGACGATGGCGTTCGGCTTCCGCTTCTCCAACCTCACGCATCGCGGGATCATCACCCATGGTCCATATGCGTGGACGCGGCACCCGGCGTATCTGTCGAAGAACCTGTTCTGGTGGATCAGCACCTGTCCGCTGCTGGTGACCACGGGCAGCCTGTACGACGCGGTGCGCGCGAGCGTGCTGCTCGCCGCGGTGAGCGGCGTCTATTACATCCGCGCCAAGACCGAGGAAAAGCACCTCGGCGCTGATCCCGCGTATCGCGAATATAGCGAGTGGATGGAGCGCAATGCGCCGGTGCCGCGGCTGGTGGCGTGGGTGACGGGGTGGAAGTTCAAGCCGGGGTATTCGGGGTTGAAGGACTGACCCGTAAGGTCAGTCGCCGGTTACTTCGCCTTCATCGTCCTTGAGCTTGGCTTCGACGCGGCGCTTGCGGGCGTCCTGGATGATGTCCTCGATCTCCCAGATCAGCTTGCAGCCCTCAAGCGTCTTGCCGTTGTCGTCATTCGGGTCGGCCAGGAATAGCGCCTTGGTCTGAGCAGAGAGCACCAAAAGACGTTCGTAACGCTCCTCGCCCAACTTGCTGCGAACCTTTCCAAATGCCTCGACCAACTGATGGAAACGAGTGTCGATATTCTGATCCGGATAGAATCCTGTCTTATCAACAAATGTAGGCGCACCCCCAAGAAGAGTAGCAAGGAAATCGTGTATCGCACTCAGCGAAGACGGAATATAGTGACCGGCATTTCGCGGATAATCGTGGTCAAAATCCTCCATTACCTTACCCCCGGGTGATTGATAATGTAGGTGTAAACACCACCAGACTGCCTAGGCCTCACGATAATCACTCTTTCCGGTTGAAACTTCGCCCTAAAGAAACCCTGAATCTGCGGCGTGGCGAGATTCTTAGCCGTCAACGAGACGTCAAAAGCCACTCTATCAACTCGAGCATCCGGACGTCGATATCTCAGCTCGCTCGTCGGCATCTCGTCTTCGCGGCGATTTACTCGTACGGGGCCACCTGCATTGTGTTCGATTCTGTAACGATCAAAACGTTCCCGGATTCGGTCACGAACGACTTTGTCGACGTAATTTCCAAGCGCCTCCCGCTTGGACAATCTCACATCGAGCCTCCCAGCATGAAGCAGCTTCATTCCTTCTTCATACGCCTCATCCGCACTTGCCTGCATGAATCGGAGTACTTCGACTTGGAGCGGACCATAGTCGTTTTTCACCCGCATATAGTTCCACGCTCTTAACCAACGAAGATCATTGAGACGATTGGTCTGCCCCTGCAAGGTACTCTCAAACTGGGCATCATACCTGAATCCTGGCACGATCCTTTTGATGTCATTTTCTAGAGCATTGGACCAATTCCTTGCCAGGGCGGTGGTCGCCGCACGCGACGGCCCAGAAAGATCGAAGAGCCCATCGGCAACAGCCACGATTGCGCCGGCCGGACTGCCCCGGAGGCCGGGGAAAGCGCGCTCCAAAGCATCAGGATCGCCTGGCCCGTGCCGCTCCTCTTCATAGTGACGATTGGAGCCGCCGCGACGCGATGATCGCCCAGTGTCGGGTGGCGCGAGCAATTGCGCGGTCTCCCCTCGCCCGAAGACACGGCCGGCCAAGCCTGGCCCTCGCCCATCATCGAGCTTCGCTGACTGCACGTCAGTCGCCGATGATCGAACCGCCTCGCTACCGGACAACGAGCCACGATAGGTCCGGAACCCTTTTCCACGCCCATGCGAAATGATTACATAGCTGAGCGATCTCGGCCCGCCCGGCGCGAAGGTGAACTGCCCGTTGCGCGGATCATGATAGGGATTGAACTTATGCTCGATGCGATCGGCATCGGACGCGCCGGGCCATATCCCGGTCCGCATCCAGTGCGAAAATGCCCGCCGCCGTTCTTGCGCAGAAATGTCCATACCGCCGCCTCACCCCCGAAAACGCGGTGAGAACATATCAGCAACATTTTCCAACAAGTCAAGCAATTCCTGCCGCTTACGGCAGGCCGAGACCGCCTATCCCAACAACCCCTTCGCAAATTCCCGCACCGCCGGCCCGATATCCTCGCGGCTCAGCGCCAGCGCCAGATTCGCCTGCGCATAGCCGGCCTTGTCGCCGCAATCGTAGCGGGTGCCCTGGAAGGTGACGCCGTGGAAGGGCTGGCCGCCGATCATGCGGGCCATCGCGTCGGTCAGCTGGATCTCGCCGCCCGCGCCCTTTTCCTGCCCCTCGAGCACGCGCATCACTTCGGGCTGGAGGATGTAGCGGCCGATGACGGCGAGGTTGCTGGGGGCGGTGCCGGCCCTGGGCTTTTCCACCAGCCCCTTGACCTCGGTCAGCGTGCCGTCGCGCATGCCGGGGGTGATGATGCCGTATTTGTCGGTCTGGCTGTCGGCCACTTCCTGTGCGCAGATGAAGTTGCCGCCGACCTTGTTATAGGCCTGAACCATCTGTTTGAGGCAGCCGGGCTGGCTGGCGGCGCCGACCATGAAATCGTCGGCGAGGAGGACCGCGAACGGCTCGTCCCCGACGATGTCGCGCGCGCACCATACGGCATGGCCGAGGCCCATCGGCTCCTGCTGGCGGACATAGGCGATCGCGCCGGGCTTGAGGCGGGTGCCTTCGAGCGCGTCGAGCGACTTGCCGCGCGCGGCCATGGTCGTCTCAAGCTCGTAGGAGATGTCGAAATGGTCCTCGATCGCGCTCTTGCCGCGCCCGGTGACGAAGATGAGCTGCTCGATCCCGGCCTCCAGCGCCTCGTCCACCGCATATTGGATGAGCGGGCGATCGACGACCGGCAGCATCTCCTTGGGGAGCGCCTTGGTCGCGGGGAGGAAGCGGGTGCCGAGCCCGCCGACGGGGAATACGGCCTTGCGTAGCGGTTTGATCGTCATGGCGCGCGCACATAGCGGAAGCGGCGGGCGGCGCAAAGCCACTGGACTTAATGGGGACGTAACGGCACGCGGGGTAGCGCATGACCATGACCAGCCTCGCCAACCGCCGCATTCTCGTCACCGGGTCCGCCGGGTTCATCGGGTTCCACACCGCGCGGCGGCTGCTCGACGCCGGCGCGCAGGTGCTGGGGATCGACAATTTCACGCCCTATTACGACGTGTCGCTCAAGGACGCGCGCAACGCGATACTGAGCGCGCAGCCGGGGTTCCGGCTCGCACGGCTGGGGATCGAGGATGGTGCCGCGCTGGGCGAGGCGTGGCGGGAGTTTGCGCCGGACACGGTCATCCACCTCGCCGCACAGGCGGGGGTGCGCTACTCGATCGACCATCCGGACGAATATGTCGCGACCAATGTGACGGGGACGTTCAACCTGCTCGAGCTGGCGCGGCACCATCCGGTGCGGCACTTCCTGGCGGCGTCGACCAGCTCGGTCTATGGCGCGAACACCGAGATGCCGTTCGCCGAGACGCAGCGGACGCAGACGCCGATGAGCCTCTATGCCGCGACCAAGGGCGCGACCGAGCTGATCGGGCACAGCTATGCGCATCTCTATGGCATCCCGCTGACCTTCTTCCGCTTCTTCACCGTCTATGGCCCGTGGGGGCGGCCCGACATGGCGCTGTTCAAGTTCATGAAGGCGATGGCGGCGGGCGAGGCGATCGACGTCTATGGCCATGGCAAGATGGCGCGCGACTTCACCTATGTGGCGGATCTGGTGTCCGCGCTGGTCGCGCTGATCGATGCGGTGCCGGGGACCGCGCCGGTGTCGGCGGCGGACAGCCTGTCGCCGGTGGCGCCGTTCCGCAGCGTCAATATCGGTGGGGGCAGCCCGGTGCCGCTGATGGACTATATCGCCGCGCTGGAGGCGGCGACGGGGAGCGAGGCGAAGAAGAACTTCCTGCCGATGCAGCCGGGCGACGTGCCCGCGACCCACGCCAGCGCCGATCTGCTGCGCGCACTGGTCGGCTTCGTGCCCGGGACGCCGGTAAGCGAGGGGGTAAAGGCGTTCGTCGACTGGTATCGCGAATATTATGGCTGACGTAGCGGCTCCTTAACGGGCCGCGGCTATGGGGCAGGCATGAGCAAGAAAGTCCTCGCGATCTTCGGCACGCGGCCCGAAGCGATCAAATTCTTCCCGGTGGTACGGGCGCTGGCGGAAGTGCCGGGGCTGAATGTGCGGACCTGCGTCACCGCGCAGCATCGCGGGCTGCTCGATCAGGTGCTGAGCATTGCGGGGCTGGTGCCGGACATCGACCTCGATCTGATGGAACCGGGCCAGTCGCTCGACCGGCTGACCGCGCGGCTGCTGACCGGGCTTGGCGAGGTGATGGACGCCGAGAAGCCCGACCGGGTGCTGGTGCAGGGCGATACCGCGACCGCGATGGTCGGCGCGCTCGCCGCCTATTACCGCAAGGTGCCGGTGGGGCATGTCGAGGCCGGACTGCGTTCGGGCGATATCTGGCAACCCTGGCCCGAGGAGGTGAACCGGCGCATCGTCGCTCCCATCGCCGACCAGCATTTTGCGCCGACAGAAACGGCAGCAGAGGCGTTGCGCCGCGAGAATATCGATCCGGCGACGATCCATGTCACCGGCAACACGGTGATCGACGCGCTGCTTGCGACGCGCGAGCGGATCGCCGCGGAGCCGGACCTGGCGCGCGCACTGGATCCGGTCGCCGAGCGCTTCGCCGGTAAGCGGCTAGTGCTTGTCACCACCCATCGGCGCGAGAATTTCGGCGGGGGCATGGAATCGATCGCCAACGCCATCGCGCGGATCGCCGACCGGCCCGACACCGCGGTGCTGTTCCCGATGCACCCCAACCCCAATGTCGTGTCGGTGATGGACAAGGTGCTGGGCGAGCGTGCCAACGTCACGCGGATCGAACCGCTCGACTACCCCAATTTCATCCGTGCGCTCGACCTGTGCGAGGTGGTGCTGACCGATTCCGGCGGCGTGCAGGAGGAGGCCCCCGCGCTGGGCAAGCCGGTGCTGGTGATGCGCGAGACGACCGAACGCCCCGAAGGGGTCGTGGCGGGCACCGCGAAGCTGGTCGGCACCGATTGCGACCGTATCGTTTCCGAAATTTCAACTCTGTTGGACGACAAGAGCGCGTACCAGGCCATGGCGCGCGCCCACAATCCGTTCGGCGACGGCCATGCCTCGGCAAGGATTGCAAAGGTCGTCGCACATGGATTCGGGCTCTGAACTCAACGTCGCCGTTCTCGGGCTCGGCTATATCGGGCTTCCCACCGCCGCGGTGATCGCGCGGACCGGCGCCAAGGTTCTGGGCATCGACGTCCACCAGCACGTCGTCGACACCATCAACGCGGGCAAGGTGCATATCGAGGAAGTCGATCTCGACGGCCTCGTCTCCGGTGTGATCGCGCGCGGCACGCTGCGCGCTTCGACCGCGATCGAGCCGTCGGACGTGTTCCTGATCGCGGTACCGACGCCCTTCGGCGACAACCACGCGCCGAATATCGGCTACGTCCTCCAGGCTGCGACCAGCATCGCGACGGTGCTGAAATCCGGCGACGTCGTCATCCTCGAATCGACGTCGCCCGTCGGCACGACCGAGAAGGTCGCCGAGCTGCTGAACCAGCTGCGCCCGGACCTCAAGATTCCGGGCCATTGCACCGGCATCGCCGACGTCGCCATCGCCTATTGCCCGGAGCGCGTGCTGCCCGGCCGAATCCTGGTCGAACTGATCGACAACGACCGGGTGGTCGGCGGCGTCACACCGCGGTGCGCACGCAAGGCGCTGCAATTCTATCGCCGCTTCGTGCGCGGCGCCTGTGTCACCACCAGCGCGCGCGCCGCGGAGATGACCAAGCTGACCGAGAACGCGTTCCGCGACGTCAACATCGCCTTTGCCAACGAACTGTCCATCGTCGCCGACGGCATGGGCATCGACGTGTGGGAGGTAATCCGCCTGGCGAATCGCCATCCCCGCGTGAACATCCTTTCTCCCGGGCCCGGGGTCGGCGGCCATTGTATCGCGGTCGACCCCTGGTTCCTGGTCGCCGCGGACCGCGACAACACCCCGCTGATCCGCACCGCACGCGAAGTGAACGACGGCAAGGTCGGCTATACGATCGAACGCGCCGAGGCGCTGATCGCCGCGCGACCCCATGCGCCGGTCGCCTGCCTGGGCCTCGCCTTCAAGGCGAATATCGACGATTTCCGGGAAAGCCCGGCGCTGCACGTCGCCGAGGAGCTGGCAGCACGCCACGGATCGCGCATCCGCATCGTCGAACCTTATGCCCGCGCCCTGCCCGAGAACATCGCCGAGACCGGCGCGAGCCTGATCGACATCGACACCGCGCTGGAAACCTGCCCGATCCTGATCGTGCTGGTCGACCACGATGTGTTCAAGTCGGTCCCGTTGGCCGAACGCGCGGACAAGCATGTCTATGACACGCGCGGCATCTGGCCCGATCAGCCCGCGGCGGGGGACGCGGCGGCGCCGTTCAAAATCGCGGTCTAACGCGGCAGCAACGGCTTCCAGTCCCCGTCGAGCGGATCGTTCCGCCTGGCGTAGAATGCGGGCAGCGGCGCGTTGCCGCCCGCCGCCGCGATCTTCGCCGCCTCCGCCTCGGCAATGGCGATTCGGTCCCTGAGTGGCGGGTGCGACCGGCTGCGCACCATTCCTGCGAGCTGTTTCGGCCCCATTTCGCGCCGGAACCGCGCGGCAACAGCCGGATCGTAGCCAGCACGTGCGAGCAGGTGAACGGCAAGGATGTCCGCCTGGATCTCGGTCTGACGGAACAGCCCGGCGTTGCGGCCGAACCCGGACAACAAGCCGAACTCCGCGCCGACCGCATCCAGCCGGGCCGCGTGGCGCAGAATATTGTGCGACAATTCATGCGCGATCAGCGCGGGCAGCAGCTCGGCCGGCGTATCGGTCAGATATTTCGAGGTGATCTGGACGAAGGAACCATTGGCGCGCGCATCGAAATTGTCCGCGATCTTCAGCTCGTAGCGCGTGCGACAGGCAGGTACCGGCACGACGCGCAGCTTTAGCCGCTCACCGGCACGAATCACCGTCATCTCGACCGGCTGGTCCGGCGGCAGCGCGGCGATCGCGTCGTAGAGCGCCACAAACGGCGCGGTCGTCTCCTCACCCGACGAGTCGGCGGGAATGGCGATGCCGCCGATCGCCGCGATACTATCATCCTGCTTCACGCCAGCGCGGTCTGCAGGGCTACCGGGTACCACCCCTTCCACCGCAACATTGCCGGCAAAGCCGAAATAGCTGCGGACGCGATCCCGCGCCGCCGGGGGATATTGCGCGAGGGTATGGAGCTGGACACCCAGCCCGGGCTCCTGCTTGTCGCACAGCGCCGCCGCGCCGACGCTCAGCCGGTAGCCGATCGAAGCCAGGCGCATGTCGGCGGCCCGCAGATTTTCCAGCCCCGGATCGGCCTGCGCGAACGCGGGCGTCGCGGCGAGAATCGCGAGAAGAGCAAAGCGGCGCAATCGTTCGAACACCCGTTCCATTGCCCCCTTTTGGACGATCGCAGTTGCCAGGAAAAGCAAACAGCGGCTATCGCGAAGGCCAATAACGAACCTGATCGCCATGCTCCGCCGCCTTCTTTCCAAATTCGCCAAGACGCCAGCCGAATCGCCATGCGCGATCGGCACGGTGCCAGACGGCGTGCGCGTCTATGCAATCGGCGACATTCATGGCCGGCTGGACCTGCTCGACGACCTGCTCGAGCGGATGGACGCGGACAATGCCAGCCGCGGCGACGCCGATACGATGGTCATCTTCCTTGGCGACCTGATCGACCGCGGCCCCAGCTCGGCGCAGGTCGTCCAGCGGCTGATGGAGCTGGGCGGCGGATCGGACCGAATCCGCTTCCTGCTCGGCAATCATGAGGAGGTCTTCCTCAAGTCGTTGCGCGGCGAAGCCAAGGCGCTGCCCTTCTTCGTGCGGATCGGCGGCAAGCCCACCATCCTGAGCTATGGCATCGGCGAAGCGGAGTACGGCACCGCCGACTATCCCGAGTTGCTCGAGATGCTGCGCGCGCGGGTGCCGCAGGCGCATGTCGAGTTCCTGGCGGCGTTCGAGGACATGATCGTCATCGGCGACTATGCCTTCGTCCATGCCGGCGTGCGGCCGGGCGTGCCGCTCGACCAGCAGGAGCCGGGCAACCTGCGCTGGATCCGCGAGGAGTTCCTCAACCACGACGCGCCGTTCGAAAAGATCGTCGTGCACGGCCATACCATTTCGGACGAGGTCGAGGAACGCGGATGCCGAATCGGCATCGACACCGGCGCCTATGCCAGCGGGCGGCTGACCGCGATGGGCTTCGAAGGGGCCGAGCGGTGGATCCTCCAGACAAGCGGATCGACAGGGCGGCGTTAACCCTTTGCAGTTTATGTGCGCTGCGGTATAGTTAGCGAAATCCCGGCGGTTTCAGATGGATATCGCCGCCGGAACCAAAGCTACGAACGAGTGTTGTGTTGGCGCAACGGTCCGCTAGGGTATTGGGGTTGTTGCAGGTTATCGGTTGCAGCTGCGCTTCGGTTATGCCAGAAGGCTTCGGCAAGAGACTCTAAGATACGAAAAAAGGGAGTATATTCATGCGATTGGCGAAGATGATGATGGCCGCAGCGGCCGTTTCGCTTGCAGTGTCGCCGGCGGTCGCTTCGACTGCCGCTTCGAAGCTTTCGCTTTCGTCGGCTGACGCGGTGCGCGCTTCGACGACGACCGGCAAGTCGAACAAGGACGCCGGCGGCTTCCTCGTGCCGCTGCTCGCGGTTGTCGCAGTGATCGGCGGCGTCCTCGTCCTCGTCGACGAAGACGATACGCCCGACAGCCCGTAAGCCCGGCTACGGCTAAGGTATCGAAGGGGTGGCGACCATGGTCGCCGCCCCTTTTTGCATGTGTGCACTGCGCGTTCGGCTGAGGCGGCCGGCTACAGCGCGAACGAATCCCGCTTCGTCCACCAGCTCCGGTTCGCACCGGTGTAGCGCCTTGCCGCATAGGGGTGAGGTTGCTAGGGCCGAAGGCGATTTGGCCGGATTTGGCCGTTTTTCTTGGAGGTCGCGTGAAGACAGCGTTGGTTTGTGGAGCCGGTGGATTCATCGGCAGCCATCTCGTCAAGCGACTGAAGCGCGAGGGCTATTGGGTTCGCGGCGTCGATCTCAAATTTCCCGAGTTCGGGGAGACCGAGGCCGACGACTTCCTGATCGGCGACCTTCGCGATCAGTCGGTGTGCGACCGCGTGATCGACCGCAAGTTCGACGAGATCTATCAGCTCGCGGCCGACATGGGCGGCGCCGGCTACATCTTCACCGGCGAGCATGATGCCGACATCATGCACAACAGCGCGACGATCAACCTCAACGTCGCCGACCGCGCGCACAAGCGGAACAACAACCGCGTCTTCTATTCCTCGTCCGCCTGCATGTACCCCGCGTACAACCAGGAAGACCCGGACAACCCCAATTGCGCCGAAAGCTCGGCCTATCCCGCCGCGCCGGATAGCGAATATGGCTGGGAGAAGCTGTTCTCCGAGCGCCTGTTCCTCGCCTACAACCGCAACCACGGCATGAACAACCGCGTGGCGCGCTATCACAATATCTTCGGCCCCGAGGGTACCTGGACCGGCGGCAAGGAGAAGGCGCCTGCCGCGATCTGCCGCAAGGTGGCGATGGCCAAGAGCGGCGACACGATCGAGATCTGGGGCGACGGCCTGCAGACCCGTTCGTTCCTGTTCATCGACGAGTGCGTCGAGGGGACGATCCGCCTGACGCGTTCGAACTTCGAAGGCCCGGTGAACATCGGCTCGGACGAGATGGTGACGATCAACGGCCTGGTCGATCTGGTCGCCGACATCTCCGGCAAGACGATCATCAAGAACAACATCCCCGGCCCGACCGGCGTGCGTGGCCGCAACAGCGACAACCGCCTGATCGAGCAGGAGTTGGGCTGGCGGCCGAGCCAGACGCTCAAGGCCGGGCTCGAGAAGACCTATGCCTGGATCGAGGCACAGACCCGCCGCAACGCGGCCTGACCTGCCAATGATCTGCGCGCCCGCCCTTCCCGCCCCTGAGGCCTGAAGGGTGGGCGCGCCCTATTCGCTCGCCGGAAAGCGCGTCGCGGTCGCGGGAGACCGCGGCATGGTTGGCAGCGCGATCGTCCGCCGGCTCGAACCCGAACAGTGCGAAACCCTGCCGCTGGGGCGCGCCGAGGCCGACCTGCGGGACCAGGCGGCAGTGGAGCGCTGGTTCGCGGCGGAGCGGCCCCAGGCGGTGTTCCTAACCGCGGCGAAGGTCGGCGGCATCCTCGCCAACGACAGCTATCCCGCCGACTTCCTCTACGACAATCTCATGATCGTGACGAACATCGTCCACGCGGCGCACCGTCATGGCGTCGAGAAGCTGCTGTTCCTGGGATCGAGCTGCATCTACCCCAAGTTCGCCGAACAGCCGATCCGCGAGGACGCGCTGCTGACCGGGCCGCTCGAGCCGACCAACGAATGGTACGCGATCGCCAAGATCGCCGGGATCAAGCTGTGCCAGGCCTATCGCAAGCAGCATGGCGCCGACTTCATCGCGGCGATGCCCACCAACCTTTACGGGCCGGGCGACAATTACGACCTGAACTCAAGCCATGTGCTGCCGGCGCTGCTGCGCAAGGCGCACCGGATGAAGACCGGCGCGGCATCGACGCTGCCGATGTGGGGGACGGGCGAACCGCGCCGCGAGTTCATGCACGCCGACGATTGCGCCGACGCCTGCGTCTTCCTGATGAAGACCTATTCGGGCGCGGAACCCGTCAATGTCGGCACCGGCGAGGACATGCCGATCATCGACCTCGCCCGGCTGGTGTGCGCGGTGGTCGGGGTCGAGCCGCGGATCGAGCATGACCTGACCAAGCCCGACGGTACCCCGCGCAAACTGATGGACGGGAGCAAGCTGCGCGAACTGGGCTGGACGGCCTCGATCCCGCTCGAAGCGGGGATCGCGCAGACCTATGCCGATCTGCTCGTCACCGGCAGGCTCGAAGAGAGCCGCTAGGGGGACGGCGCGCCGCGCCGCCGCCCGATAGCGTCACTTCCAGGCGGTGATGTACGCGTAGGAGGTGTACCAGGACCATTCGTTCTTCGCGGCCACCGCAGAGATCGCGTCCTCGATCTGCTTCACGACCGGAAGCTTGTCGTAATAATAATGGCCGTAGAATTCGCGGATCTCGACCTTGCTGTAGCCGATGTCGGCGAACTTGCGGCGCATGCTCTCGGTGTCGCCCTTGCACATCGAGTAGTAGGCCGGGAACTTGGGCGAGATTTCCTTGCGGATCGGGAAGAAGGTGGTCAGCAGCTTGCGGCCGAGCGTCTCGGGCAGCAGGCGGTTGACGATGAAGGGCGAGGCCCACAGCGTCGGAATCAGGTGGAACGCGACGCCGCCGGGCTTGAGCACCTTGTGGACGTTGCGGTGCATCGCGAAGCCGTCGCGGACATGCTCGGCGAGGAAGCGCGAGAAGACGACGTCGTACATCCCCTCGAAGTTCGAGACGTCGCCCGACACGTCGAAACAGGCCTTGCGATATTCGGGCGGCGCCACCGCCAGCTCGTCCGCGCTGATATCGTTGACCGTGTAGCTGTTGAGCCGCACGGGCATGTCGTCGAGCGAGAAGGACGGCCGGCGGCCACCACCCAGCTCGAGCAGATCGCCGCCCTCATAGCCGCCGACGACGCCACGCAGCGCCTCCGGATAGCCGTCGATCGCGGTCGACCACAATTTCGAATGTTCGATCTTCATGCAGAGCCTTCCAGGGTCCCCCCGGACCCGCATGCTAAATGTCAGTCGGCAAGCCTTGCAAGGGAGGCAGGGCCAAAGATCGCCTCGATCCCCCCAGGCGACGTGCCTGCCGCCGCTAGTAGGCGCAGCGTGATCGCGCCGCAACCGGCAGGAATCGCGATCACCTCGTCGACGGTGCTGCCATCGGCCAGCAGCGCCACCGACTTGCTCCAGATGATATTGGCGCCCCGGCTTCCACCGCACCGCAATTCCCACTGCGCAGTCGCGCCTTCGCCGGCCGCGGCGGTACGCTGGATCGCGCGGAACCGGTAGCGGCCGGGCTGGGCGTAGATGATCTTGCGGGCGACCGCGCCGGTGGTCGAGCCTTCCATCGTCGCATGGAGGCGAATCGCCTCCCCGGTCTCGTCGCGCAGGAACGCGCTGGAGATCCCCGGGCTGGCGAACAGTTCCCAGGTCAGCGGCGCAAAGCGCGCTTCGGTGGTCGCCCCGGTGAAGCCGGCTTCGGTGAGGATCGCGGGATTGGCGCCGTCGAGCGAGCGGTAATAGCGCCCGGCATCGGCAAAGGCGTCCGCCTCGGCCAGCCGCTTGAGCAACTCCGCCTCGAGCGCGGCATAGACCTCTTCATGCGGCAGCCCGCCCGACCGGCGCAGGAACTCCGCAATCGCGCGCGGCTTTGCGCTGTTGCGGATCGAGAAGCGCGCGAAATCGCCGAGCCAGGGCGCGGGCTCGCGCACATAGCGGCCAAAGGCCGGCCACAGCGCCGGATCCTCGACTGCGGAGGTGAGGACGGGGAACAGCAGCTGCTGGCTTCCGGGCTTGGTCCGCAGTGCGTGATCGTAATGGCCGAGCGCGCCAGCGACATCGCCGCGCGACACCGCTTCCTCGATCAGCCAGAACTGCGTCGGCAGATCGCGGCGGGACAAGCGGTTGGCGGCGCTCATGGCAGGACGCCCGGCCGCAAAGCCGCCCTTGACCGACGCGCCGATGCCGATCAGCCGCAGCGCCACCGGGTTGAGCGCCTGGCGCTTGAGGCTTTCCCGCGCCAGCTTGAGCGTCTCCGCATCCACCGTCGCGGCGGCACCCTGATCCGCGATGCGCCGGTCGGCCAGCGCGGCCAGCGCGACGGCGTCGTCACCGGTGAAACGCAGCGCAGTGTCCGGATTGCGCCGGTGCGTCGCGTTGGTCATCGCACCGGCAAAGCTGAACCACCCGAGCGCGAGCGCGACGGCCCCGGCGACGGCACCGCGAACGACGGTGCCCGGCGTCAATGGCGAGGAAGCCGGCGAGCGCGGCATCAGCGCGCGGCCGAGTTATCCTCGGCATCGCGGCCATAGCCATAGCCGTAGCCATAACCATAGCCGTAGCCGAGCACGGTCTCACGCTTCATCTTGGTCAGCACACCACCGAACAGGCGTGCCTGCGACGCGCGCAGACGATCGATCGACGCCGCCACCGCGCGGAACGGCACGCCGCCCGCCTCGACGACATAGACCACACCCTCGGTCGCACGCGCCAGCAGCGGCGAATCGGCCAGACCCAGGATCGGCGGCGCGTCGATCACGACATGGTCGAAATCGGTACCGAGATTGGCGATCAGCTGCGCCACGCGATCGCTGCTGAGCAGTTCGGCAGCGTTGGGCGGAATCGGCCCCGCGGTCATTACGCTCAGCCCCTGATACGAGGTCGGCTGCACCAGGCGGCGCCAGTCGTCCTCGCCCGCCAGATAGTTGCTGAGCCCCTTCTCATGCGTGATGTCGAAGAAGTGATGGACCGACGGCGAACGCATGTCGGCATCGACCAGCAGCACGCGGCGACCGGTGCGCGCCAGCACCATCGCCAATGCGAAGCTGGTCGTGCTCTTGCCTTCGCGCGGACGGGTCGAGGTGACCATGAACGATCGCGGCACGCCGTGATCGGTCGAGAAGGCCAGGTTCGAGCGCACCGTGAGATAGGCTTCGGATGCCGGAGACTTGGGATCGAGGACGAGTTCGGAAACATCGCCCTCCTCCAGCATCGGCACCGAGCCGAGCAGCGACAGGCCGAGCTTGTTGACGTCGCCCGGGGTCCGCAGCCCTTCGTCGATCTGTTCGAGCGCGAAGACCACAACACCCGCCAGCACCATGCCGACCAGGATCGCGAAGGCGACATTGAGCGGCAGGTTGGGCGACGACGGGCCGTTGGGCGCGCGCGCCTGATCGACGACGGCGATGTTGTTCGCGCCGACGCTGGCGACGCCGATTTCCTTGTAGCGCTGCAACAGGCCTTCATAGAGCTGGCGGTTGGTGTCTACCTCGCGCTGCAGATTGTTGTAGTGGATGCCCGCTTGCTGCTGACCGGCGAGCTGCTTGGTCAGCCCCTCGACCCGCGTGCGCAACGCCGCCTCGCGCTGGACCGAGCTTTGATAGTCGGACGAAACACCGCCGCGCGCGCGCGATTCCTCGCGGCCGATCGCAGCGTCGAGCGACTTGACCTGCTCGCGCAGTGCCTGCGCAGCCGGATAGCCCGGCTCATACTGCACCATCAGCCGGGCATATTCGGCCTGCACCTCGGCGCGGCGCGCACGCAGCGCGGCAACTGCGCCGACATTGGTTTCCGATATCCCGGCCCCGCTGCTCGCCCGTGCTTCGGCGGCCGCACGGTCGGCGGTCGCCTGCGCCAGCGCGCGATTGAGCGTTTCGAGATCGTCGGCGACCAGCGTGCGGCTTACCGTGGTGCGGCCGTTCTGATCCTCGCTCTTGGCGAGCGCGACGATGTTATTCTGGGTCGCATAGTCGACCAGTTCGCGCTCCGACTGCTGGAGCCGGGTGCGCATCTCGTTGAGACGGCGCTCAAGGAACTGGCGTGCGTCGGCGGACGACGCGAAACGCCGGTCGATCGAGTCCGCGATGAACTGTTCGGCCCAGGCGTTGGCGATCTTTGCCGAGATCGCCGGCGACGCGCTGGTATAGCGGACGTCGACGAGCGACGAACGCGGAATCGGGGCAATCGCGACATTGCCCTGAAGCACGCCGGCGGCGAGCGCCTGAAGCTTTTCACGCTGCGACGCGCTGCGCACGCTGCCGGCCGGACGCTCGAGCCCGCTTTCCGCGAGATCGATGCCGTGCGCCTTGAAGAAGGCGTCGTCGTCGGCGAGCTTGAGAACGCGCGCTACGCGATCGGCGACCGAACGGGCCGCGAGCAACGTATACTGGGTCTGGTAGAATTCCTGGTCGAAGCGGTTGCCCGACGTGCTCTCCACACCCTCGATATTGGTGATCCGCTTTTCTTCGCGGCTGATCTCCATGCGGGTCGACGCCGTGTATTTCGGCGTCATCATCAGCGTGACGATCAGGCCGGCAAGGCCACTGAGCACGACAATGCCGAGGATCACCCAGCGCCAGCGCGCGAGGATACGCCAATATTCGAGAAGGATCGGCGCGCCATAGGCATTGCCGCCGGCCGGCCCCGCATTCGGGACGAGCGGTTCCTCGGCAATCGCGACGGCAGAGGTGGAAGTGTTCATACGATCGGATCTCTGTCGAATAAGGGGCGCGTCAGCGGAGCAGCACGAGCAGCGGGGTGGTGATCAGGGCGGAGCCGGCGATCACATCCTTGAAGATGCGGCGAGCCTGCGAATCGCCCACCACGATGATGTCGTTGGCGTAGATTTCGGGGTCCTGATAGGCGCCTTGGCGGATCGCGCGCAGATCGTACAGCGCGGCCATTTTCTGCCCGTTGACAGTGCGGAACACGACGACGTGGCTCTGCCGCGCGAATTCGCCCAGCCCCTTGGCGGTCGCGATCGCGCGCATCAGCGTCATCCGGCCGATCACCGGATAGAGACCGGGCTCACGCACCTCACCATCGACGGTGACCACCTGGCTCACGGTCTGTTCGAGGTTCACCGTGACCTGCGGGTCGCGGATATACTGGTTGCGCAGCTTTGCGGCGACCAGTTCGGCCACCTCGTTCGGCGACTTGCCCGCGACCTCGATCGTCCCGGCGAGCGGGAAAGCAAGGCGGCCCGAGGCATCGACCTGAACGATCCGCTCACGCAGGTCGGGGATGCCGAACACGTCGATCTTGAGCTTGTCGTAGGGGCCGACCAGATACTGGCGGGTGAGCTGAGCGACATCGGACGAGTCCGGCGCAGGCAGCACGTTGCCGGATACGACCTGCACGTCGGGCGAGCCGCCCAGCGCCTTCGGTCCCGAGCATCCGGCGACCGCAACCATCAGCGCGGGGACAATGATCTTGAACTTCATCGGCTTCCTTACACTAGCCTGTCCGGAAGCGGTGGGCATCCGCCCGCCGCGGCACAATATCTTCACGCCGCGCTACTCCCCTTTTGCGCCGCCGGTGCCGCCATCCACACGGCCGCCAGGGCCAGAAGGCACGCAACCGCCGGAACACGAACGGGATAATCGACGATGCTGGCGAGGCCAAGCAGTAAGATGATCACCGCCCCTGCGAGCGCGAGGCCGACCCCGCCGCCATTGCCGCGCGGCATGCGCAGCAGGCGCAGGCTGCGCATCGCCCAGCCCGCGATCGCGGCGAGCGCGAGCAGCACGCCGGGAAGCCCGGTTTCGAGCAGCCATTCGATCCAGTCGTTATGCGCGTGGTTGAGATAGCTGGGCTTGAGCAGTTCGCGCGGTTCGTGCGCGTAGAAGACGTCGACGAACGATCCGACGCCCGAGCCGACCGGGAAATATTGCCGGACCATCTCGAAGATCGGTCCCCAGGCGCTGAAGCGCAGCTCCTCGCTCTCGTCGGTCGCGACCAGGCGGTCGAGCGCCTCGGCGCGGGCGAAATAGATCGCGAAGGCGACGAGCAGCAGCAGCGCGAGCGCCGCGATGCCCAGAATGAGCAGGCGGCGCTTGCGCAGCGAGCCGGGATTGCGCCGGTCCCAGCGGTAGATCAGCGGGATCGACCCGATCGCGATGGCGGCGAGCAGCAGCCCCGAGCGCGAGCCGGACAGGAGCAGCAGGAGCAGCCCCACCGCGCCGACCACGCCGGCCAGCCACAGCTGGAGCGAGCCCGGCCGCGTTGCCCCTTCCGGCGCCGCGGCGAGCACGAGCAGCGGCAGCGCGCAGCACAGCACCACCGCAAAATGGTTGCGGTTGGCGAACAGGCCCGTCGGCACATCGAGGCTGCTGAAACGATAGACGTAGAGCAGCTTGTTGAACCCGCCCGCGACCTGCGCCGCGCCGACCACGACGCTGAGCAGGATCAGGAGCAGCACGGCGATCATCACCCGCTGCTGCTGCTGACGGTCGCAGCGGATCGCGAGCAGCATCGCCGCCGCGGGGATCATCAGCGCGAACAGCGCGTTCCAGCCGCGCCAGGGCACCAGCGCGATCGGACGCCAGGGCTGCTCGATCCCGCCGGCACGCGCGGCTTCGGCGGCAAGCTCGCGACCGGGCAGCGCGGTCCAGACCGAAGGCGGCAGCGGGATGAGATGCACCAGCGTCAGCAGCACCAGCGCGCCCATGCCGATCAGCGGCCAGCGATAGTGACGGAGGGTCTCACCGCTGGCGAGAAACAGCCCGATGCCGAGACAGGCCGCGGCAACCGGACGCAATATCGCCAGACCGATCACATCGTCCCGCGCGCTCCCGCCGAACAGAAAAGCAGCCGCGACCAGCACGATCAGCGCCCAGAAGGCGGCGGTGCTGCGCGGCGTCGAAGCGATCGGCCCCATCCCCATGGTCTACTTCAATAGACCCTTGGCACGCATTTCGTCGAGCGATGCTTCATAGGCGCTCGACCGGGCGCCCGTTGCGCGCGCCCATTCGACGAATTTCGCGATGCCGCGTTCGAAATCATAGGCAGGACGAAAGCCCAGCAGCGCCTCGATCCGGGTCATATCGGCATAATTGTGCCGGATGTCGCCGATGCGAAAATTGCCGGTGACGGTGATCGGCACATCGGCGCCGATCAGCCGCTTGAGCGTCTGCGCCACCGTCATCACGCTGACGGGAACGCCGGTGCCGACGTTGAATACCCGATTGGCCGCCGCCGGATGCTCGACCCCGAGGACGGTCGCCTCCACCACATCGTCGACGAACACGAAGTCGCGGCTCTCGGTGCCGTCCTCGAAGATGTTGATCGGCTTGCCCTGCATCATCAGGTTCGAGAAGATCGAGAGGATGCCGGTGTACGGGTTGCTGAGCGACTGGCCCGGGCCGAAGACATTCTGGTAGCGGAAGGCGACGCCCTCGATCCCCAGCGACGGGCAGACGGTCATCACCAGCTGCTCCTGCACCTGCTTGGTGATGCCATAGACCGAGGAAGGGTGAATCTTCGACTCCTCGTCGGTTGCGACCAGTTCGAGCGGGGTGGTGGCACCGGGATATTTCACCGCGAAGTCGCCCGCGGTCATGTCCGCCGCGTCGCGCGCGCCGGGATAGACATCGCCAAGCTCGGCCGAGCGATAGCGCCCCTCGCCATAGATCGACCGCGACGAGGCGACGACGATGCGCTTCACCGAATGCGGCGCATTGGCGAGGATATCGAGCATCAGCGCGGTGCCGCCGACATTGACCGCGCTGTAATGCTCGATCTGGTACATCGACTGGCCGGTGCCGGTCTCGGCGGCGAGATGGACGATCGCCTCCTGCCCCGCCAGCACCTGCTCGAGCGCGGCGCGGTCGGTGACGGTGCCGCGAACGAAACGGACCTTGTCGCGGATCGACGCGAACAGCGGCGAGGCGTCGGGATCCTCGCCATGGATCTGGGGCGAGAGCGTGTCGAGTACGGTGATTTCATGGCCGCGCTCGATCAGACGGAGCGCCAGACGCGAGCCGATAAAGCCGGCGCCGCCGGTGATCAGGATATTCATCGCGATTCCTTCAGGCCTGCGAGGGGCGGATGCGCAGCACGGCCTGGAAGACGTGCCAGAGGAACAGCAGCTTCATCGGCACGCGGTTGATCAGCTCGGGCCGCTGCACCAGCCGGGCGAGCCAGGCGAGCTTGAGCTTGAACCAGATCGGCGCGAGCGGCTTGCGGTTGCCCGAATACCAGTCGAACACCGCGCCGATCGCGACAGTCAGCTTGGCATCGAGCTGATCGGCATGGCGATAGGCCCATTTTTCCTGCTTGGGTGCGGTCATGCCGATGAACAGGATATCGGGCTTGAAGGCGTTCACCGCCGCGACCATCGCCGCATTCTCCTCGGCGGAAAACTCCGGCTTGAACGGCGGCGACAGACCGTCGCAGACGATGTGCGGATAGCGCGTCGCGGTGACTTCCTTCATCTTCTCGACCGTCGCAGGCGCGGCGCCGAGAAAGAAGGCACGCCCGCCACGCTCCTCGAGCCGTTCCATGAAGTGATCGAAGATGAACGGCCCCTGGTTGGCCTTGATCGTCTCGCCGCGGGTCAGCAGACTCCCGAGCTGGAAGTAGACGCCGTCGAGCATCAGATAGTCCGAGTTGGCCAGCGCGTCGCGCGTCGACGGATCGTTGACCGCGACGCCATAGACATCGGGGTTGATCGTGTTGATCGTGCGACAGCCTTCCCCGTCGATCGGGATGGTCGCAAGATCCTGATTAAAGACGTTGTAGCCGAACACGTTGACCGTTTCAGCTCGCTCGCCGCGCGCCATGTTTACCATCCCCTAGCGTGTGCTTCGCGTGGCGCCCGCTCTAGTTGCTGCGCCTGCGAAAGGCAACATCCCCCTAGGCGAGCAGCTGCCGTACCCAGTTGGAAAGGCTATATTCCTCGAACGTGCGCGTATCGCGCAACGGCTCACTCAGAAACGCCTTCACCGGGGCAAAGTCGAGCTGGTCGAGCAGCAGGATCCGGTCGGGCGAATAGAAGGGTTCCCGCGCTATTCCGGGGTTGGTGGCGATGATCTTCATTCCCGCCGCCAGATTTTCGAACACACGCATGGTGAGGCCGCTTTGCTGCTGGCTGGCGAAATCGAACACCCCCGCCGACGCGCGCATCATGTCGAGGATGCCGTCGGTGCCGATCGAACGCAGCGTCATCCCGGGCAGCCATTCGCCGCGGCGCAGCAGCTGCGCCATGCGCGGCGGACTGCAGTGAAGGTAGAGCTTGAGCCGCAGCCCTTCCGCCTTGCAATGCGCGTGAAGCCGCTTCACCGCATCGAAGCGCGCCAGCGAATGCACCGATCCGACGAAATAGATGTCGTATTCGGGCGCCCCCCGCGTCGCCGCGACGTCGTAATATTCGGGCAGGGCGAAGAGCGGCAGATAGTCGATACCCAGCGCCTGCGCGTCCGCCGGATCGAAGGTCGCAGCCTTGTCGAAACAGGCCAGATGCGGGCGATAGTCGTGGGTCTTGAGCGAATCCCAATTGTAGAGCGTGAAGCGCGCATCCGGCAGCGCGGCGCGCAACCGTTCGAGGTTCGCCAGCGAATATTGGTGGACCTGCAGGAACACGACCTGGTCGAAACGCTCACCCTCGACCGCTGCGAAGATCCGCGCGTGATGCGCGTCGAGCGATGCCTGGTGCCGCCCTCTGGCGAAACGGCGCACCGCCTTGTTCCGCCAGCCGCGCGGCTCGATCGGAAAGCGCCGCACGCTATGGCCGGCCGCGCGCATCTCTGCCTCGATCCGGTCGGTATAGGCGTAATAGTCGCACGCGATGAAGAGTATCCGGGACATGACAATCCGTGAGTTGGGAAGCCGCAGCAGGGCGATCGGGCATCGGCTTGTGCCCGGCAGGAACTCCGTATATTCCGGCCCCCGCCAAGTCCAGACGTCCAGACGGAGGCCATAATCTCGCCAATCCCGTCCGTCGCGGACGCTCCCTGCCCGCCCGCCGACAAGCCTGCCCGCACCGGAATGGTGGTCGGCGTGCAGTATCTTCGCGCGATCGCCGCGGCGCTGGTCGTCTTCGTGCATCTGCAAGAGCAGTTGCAGCGCGCCGGCCATGCGATCCCGCTTGCGCTCTACGGATCGGCGGGCGTCGACATCTTCTTCGTCATCAGCGGGTTCGTGATGTGGCACACGTCACAGGATCATCACCGCACGCTCGACTTCTATTACCGCCGGATCATCCGCATCGTGCCCCTCTATTGGGCACTGACGAGCGTGGTGGTGGCGATGCTGCTATGGGCGCCGTCGCTGGTACGGTCGGGCAGCTTCGATTGGGCGCATGTCGCCGCATCCTATTTCTTCGTGCCGATGGCGCATCCGGTGGCGACGGAATCGATGTTCCCGGTGCTGATCCCCGGATGGACGCTCAACTACGAGATGTTCTTCTACCTGATCTTCGGGCTGGCGCTGCTGCTGCCGCGAAGCAAGCGGCTACTTGCCCTGTGCATCGCGTTCGCCGCGCTTGCGGCGGCCTATTTCGTCGTGCCGCGCGAGATGACCGCCGCGGCCTTCTACACCGACCCGATCATCCTGGAATTCCTGCTGGGCATCCTGCTCGGCGCACTATGCGGCCGGGGAGCGAAGCTTTCGGGCCGGACAGCGACGCTGCTGATCGTCGCCGGGGCCATCCTGATCCTGTGCCGTTTCGACGTCCACCGCTTCGTGCGCGACGGCATCGGCGCGGCGATGATCGTCTATGGCGCCGTACTGTTCGAGATGGGCAGGCCGGTCCGCCGCCGCCCCGCGCTGATGCTGCTCGGCGATGCGTCCTATTCGCTGTACCTGTCGCACGCGCTGGTGCTGTCCGGACTGTTCCAGATCATGAACCGTATCGTGCCGGTCGGCACGATTGCGGGCGCAATCGTCTATCTGCTGGTAGCGGTGGCGGTCTCGGTCGCGGCGGCGATCCTGCTCTATCGCCTGATCGAGAAGCCCGCCCTCGCCTATCTGAAGCTGCGCGGGCCGCCCGACGGCAAGGCGCCGGCCTGATAATATTCACCCACCGCACGCGCACCGACCGGTCGCGGTGCCCATAGCAATCCGCTGAACATCACCATCAGGAAGAATGGGTTCAGCGCCAGCGGCTCGGGGATCAGCGCAGCGATCGTCATGCCGAAGAACAGCAGGCGGTGCTTGAAGAAGCGCTGGCGGAGCAGGCCAAAGAAGAAGATCAGCGCGAGCGGGAAGCCCATGGTGTAGAGCACCATGACCACGCCGTTCGAATTGGCTTCGGAGCGGCTGGCGACGTGCCGGTTGTCGAGCTGCGTCTCCAGATAACCGTATTTCGTCGCGGCATCGAAATACTGGTCGCTGCCAAAGCCGATGCCCGTCAGCGGGTAATGGATCGCGATATTGAGGCCGGTATAGGCGTCATATTCGCGCGCCCAGGTCGAGCCGACCGAGACGCCGGCAAACTTCGCCTGGAAATTCTCCGCCGCGATCAGCACGAGGAACATCGCGACGATCGGCGCGACGACGACGCCCGCCAGCTTTTCGAACGCGGTCGCAGTCGGCAACAGGCGGATATAGTAGACGGCGAGCATGAACCCGCTGATGATCAGCGCGGTCGTGGACTGGGTCGCGAGCACGCCGAGCAGCGCCACCGCTCCCCAGCGCCGGTCCTTGAACAGGAACAGTGCCAGATAAAGCTGGATGTTCAGATAGATCTGAAGCACCGCCGGCTCGTAGAAGAACCCGTCGGGCCGCAAGAAGCGGGTGCTGTCCTCGAGCATGACGTGGTAGGTGAAGAGGAAGCCGATGGTGTTGTAGGTCAGATCCTGGTCGAACGCGACCGGACGAAACAGACCGTTGACCGTTTCCGCTAGGATGACCGTCAGCACCGCCTGGATCGAGAAGACCTTGCCGAAGAAATAGAAATCGCGCGGCATCGTGTCGCGCGGCAGGTCGAGATAGAGGCCGAGCAGCAGGATCCCGCCGGCGAAATTGGCGTAACGCGTCGCGACATCGCCAAGCGGCAGCCCGCCCCCGCCGATCAGCGTCACCGCGAATACCGCGACGAGGAGGAGGAAGATCGGCGCCATCTCGCGCCGGATGCCCATTGCCGGCCCTTTGAGTACGAACGCCAGCGCGGCGATGCCGAACAGCATCGGGATACGCGGGAAGATGAAGATCCCCCCGGTCATCATCAAACCCATGAACAGCGCGAGGCGGCGCATGAACACCGCCCGGATCGCGGGGTTCCTCAGGTCGAGATTGCGCAGCATGCTCGCTCCATCACTCGGCGAAATCGCCATCGGGTTTCGTTCTGACCCAGGTCTTGCGGTCGGGGCAATAGCGCTTGACGATCCGCGCCGGCACGCCCGCGGCGACGCAGTGATCGGGCACATCCCGCCGAACGACGCTGTTCGCCGCGATAACCGAGTTGCGGCCGATCCGACAGCCGATAATCGCCACGTTCTCGCCCACCCAGCTCCCGGCGCCGATCTCGACCGCGGCCAATATCCGAAGCGGCTGATCGGCGATCGCGCGGGTCACATCCTCATATTCGTGGCTGTTGTCGGCGATGAAGACCCGGTCGGCGAGCAACGCGCGCTCGCCGATGACGACGCGCTCGACGCACGAGATATGCACCTCATGCCCGACAAGGCAGCCGCGCCCGAAGCGGACCTCCGGCACGTTGCCGTCGATCGGCTGGGCAAGAATATAGGCGCCGTGCTGGATATCGGCCCCGTCCTCGAAATGCATGTAGCGCGCGCCGACAAGATGGCGCGGATGTTCGAGCCGCACCCGCTTCCCGAAACTGCCGAAGCATGGGGCAAGCATGCGGTAGAACCACACCCAGGCGAGATCGCGGAGGCGAAAGTGGATCATGCCGCTATCGACGCCGAACGCGGCCGCCTGGCAAGCGGAAATGCGGAACGGTCACGCCGCGCCCTCCTGAATCCGCGACCGGTGGTTGAGTTCGGCCACCGCGACATTGTCGAGCAGCGAGCGTACCATGCGCTGCACCGGAGGCTGTGCACCCCAATGCGCCAGCGGTTCGCGGCTCCATTTGACATAGTCGGCCGGGTTGAAACGCGAAAACACCCAGTTGCACAGCTGCGTCACATAGAAGCACAGCATCGCGTCCTCGCGCATCGCCTCGGTCACTTCGAGCCGGCCGGCGACGGCGTCGTCGAGCAGCGCGTGGTAGCGCGCGGCATCGTCGGCACGCCAGACGAAGCCGAGACCCGAATAATAGGCGCGTGAGCCGGTCACCACCGGGCGACCATAGGCCGTCGCCTCGATCCCGATGGTCGAGGAGTGGACGATCACCGCCTTGACCCGTTCGAGCAGTGCGTAGCTGTTGATCGGATCTTCCGCGGCGATGAACACGAGGCGCGGATGATCGCCGAAATGGCGCTGGAGCAGCGCGCGATAATCGTCGCTGGTCGCGGCGAAGGACAGGCGCTCGGCGGGGTGCTGGCGCACGATCACGGTCGCGTCGCTGTTGTCGAGCAGGTAGCGCACCGTGCCGACGATCCAGTCGGCATTGCCGGGATAGACGAGCTGCAAGCCGAGCGCGGCCGCGTCCCAGGACGAGTTGAGCGCGATCAACATGCCGTCGCGAAGCTCCTCGCCCCCGGCGCCGCTGTTCTTGATCTGCGATTCGAAATTGTCGGAACCCGCCTTGCGCTTGGCGATCTCGCTGCGACCATAGGCGATCACCGCCTCGCGCACCGCCGGATCGGCTGCGGCATCCGCCTTGATTGCGGCGAAGGCGCGGGGCACGTCCTCGAGCTGGCAGGCAAGGCCGTCGGCGGCGAGCATCGCGGTTTCGTAGCCGCCGGTGTCGAAGGTCGCGACCCGCATCCCTGCCGCGCGCGCGTGGCGCAGCCAGATGCCCGAATTGCCGAATACCCCGCCAGGGACGAAGAGCAGGTCGAAACGGTGATCGCGGACAAAGGCGGCGATCCGGCCCTGCGCCGCCGCGATCTGGCTTCGTCCGGCCTGTTCGTGCGCGGCACGCCCGGCCTCCACCGTCTCACCCCGCATCGCCCAGATCGTGTTGAGCGCAGCGAGCCGGTCGATCTCGGCATCCAGCGCGGCATTGCCGGCGACGGGCTGGCAGTCCGACAGCTGGAACACCGGGAAATGCCGTGCGACCAGCTTCATCACCTTGCGGATGCGGCCCAGCACGAAGCGGTAGCGCGCCGCGCCGGGGCCGAAGCGCTGGTCGTCGACGACGAAGGTCACCTTCGCGCCATCGCCCGCCAGCAACAGGCCGACTGCGAGCGAGAACCATGGCACCGGCGTACCGAGCCATGGCGAGATCACGACACAGACGCTGATGCCGTCGCCCCGCAGCGGGGTCTGGGCCAGATAGTCGCGGACCACGCCGCGCATCCGGCCGGCCGACCCTGCCCAGGCGATCGGGTTCCACCCGACGGCGCGCTTGATCCCGGCGATAATGCTCATTGCGATTGCCCGATTTTCCCGGCCGATGCCCGTGCATCGCCTGCTCGCCGCGGGCCTTGGCAGCATAACCGTGACCGCGCAATGACATGGCGCGTCGTCAGCGGACCGCAGCACCCCGTTGCGGGACGAACGCCAGCGCGCGATCGACGATCGGTTTCGCGCCCGCCGCCGAGACATGATCGTCGTCGAAATAATAGAGCGTACCGTCTGCCTGGATCATGCAACGCCCCTTGAGGTGCGTGTCACACAGGATCTCCTCAGGCTTTACCCGGTGCAGATCGGGGGCGCTGGCAGCATCGAGCGCGGCAAGCGCGGCACGGTTGCGTGTTAGGAAGCGTTCGTGCGCGGTGCTGATCGTCTCGGGCGCGCGGCCGCCACGACCGATCGCGACCATGTTGAGGCGCGCGGGCAACCAGCCCGCCTCTGGCACGGGATAGAGGGCGATCGTGGGTTTCTTCGCCGCCAGCCGCTCGAGATAGGCGCGCACCGCCTGCGCCTTGGGCGCCGCGGCGTCGCTGACGACGCCGTCCGCCGCGATGGTGAGGTTGCGGCGATAGGGGGCGTCGTCCTCGATCCCGCCCTCGCCATTGTCGAACCAGGGCAGATCGATCGCGTCGCCCATCGGATAGAGGCGCATGGTCCAGCGGATCGCAACGATCACGGCATCGATCCCGGGCGCCGTGACACGCGCCTCCATCGCCCGGTTGGCCGCCGCGCAACGCTCACGATAGCCAGCATCGACCGGCTCGCGGCTGTCGAAGATACCGGGCACGGGATGGCAGGCGGTATGGACGAGGATCCCCGCCTGCCCGCGCCGTTTGAGCTCGGCGTCGAGCGTCGGGCCGATCGCATAGGCGTGGGAATCGCCGACCAGCGCCACGCTGGGCGTCTTGCCGGGAACGCCGAGGGTGCAGACAAAGATCCCGTCGCCCGCTGCCGGGCAGCCTTCGATCATCGACTTTTCGGGCGCGATCAGCGGCAAGTCGGCAGCGGCGATACGCGAGGGCGCGCCCTTGCTGAGCGCGAGCCCGGCGCCGACCGCGATGAAGAACAACGACCCGGCCGCCGACATCGCGAAGATTGCACGACGGCTGAAATTGCCGCGATTGCGGAACGGTGCCTCGACATAGCGCCAGGACAGCCATGCCAGCCCCAGCGACGCCGCCGCGAGCAGGAGGTAGATCCACAGCGGCAGATGCCCCGGCGCCATCAGCCGGGCATAAGCGAACAGCGGCTGGTGCCAGAGATAGGCGCTGTACGAGATCAGGCCGACCCACAACATCGGCCGCAGCGTCAGCAAGCGCCCGGTCAGCGTTTCGGGGCTGGTGAAGGCGAGGATCAGAATCGTGCCGAGAATCGGCGACAATGCGGTCACACCGGGAAAGCGTGTATTCTCGTCATAGAGGAACACGGGCACGAGGATCAGCGCGAGACCGAGCAGCCCCGCCACCTCACGCCAGCTGCGCTTCGCGCGCATGAAATCGACGCCCGCGACGCCAGCCGCGGCGAGCAGCGAGCCTGCCAGCAGCTCCCACGCACGCGACGGCAGCAGGAAGAAATTGACCAGAGGCTGACGGGTGGTGAGGAACACGCTGATCGCGAACGATGCCGCCGCGATCACTGCAATCGCGGCGATCGTCCGCTTGAGCCCGAAGCGCAGCAGCACCGCGAGCAGCAGCGGGAAGACAACATAATATTGCTCCTCGATGCCGAGGCTCCAGGTGTGGAGCAGCGGCTTGAACTCGGCCGCGCCGCCGAAATAGCCGCTGGTGCGCCAGAACAGCACGTTGGAGACGAACAGCGGCACCGCGACCAGGCTCTGCCCGAAATTCTCCAGTTCGCCGGGCAGCATCCACCACCAGGCGAATGGCACGCACAGCAGCATGACGAAGAACAGCGCGGGCAGGATGCGCCGCGCGCGCCGCTCGTAGAAGCCGGCCAGCGTGAAGCGCCCGCTCATCCGTTCCTCGAGGATGATCGAGGTGATCAGATAGCCCGAGATGACGAAGAACACGTCGACGCCGACATAGCCCCCGCCAAAGGCACTGAGCCCGGCATGGAACAGGATAACCGGCAGCACCGCGACCGCACGCAAGCCATCGACTTCGGGCCGATAGCCCCGCCCTCCGGGATGGTGCGCGGTCGGCTTCTCGCCGGGGATCTGGCCAGGGATGTTGCTCACTTGGTGCAGCCGATCTTGAGGAAATCGGCTTCACGCACCGCGGGATCGCGCGCCAGCACGGTGCCGCCGGCATGGCCGCGATATTTCGCGGCAAAGTCCGCGACGTAACGCGCATCGACCTGCCCGCGCACCGCCGGATCGGTAGCTGCCATCTGGATCAGCGTGCGGGCGTAGGTGACGTCGCCGCCATGCAGGCCATCGATGAACTCGCAATCGGTGCTGCCCGCGATCTTTGCCGGATCGGCGAAATCGAAGAACGGGATGTCGCCAAGACAGGCCTGAAGCTGGCCATAGCCATCGGCGATATAGGCGTAGTCGGGTTGCGACAGGCGCTGCCAGACCTGTTCCGCGAACGGCGGCGCGACCACCGCGACCGCGCTACCCGTGGCGCGCAGCTTCTTCACCGCCACGCATATGCGGCCGACAAGGCGTGGGTCAGCGCGTGTGTTGCGCTGGAAATTCTGCTTGTCGCCGTCGATCCGGGCGAAGGTCAGCGCGAATTTCTCGTCATAGCTGCCTGCGCCGGTGAGGTTGTAATATTGGCTGCCGTCCTTCGCGAACCCCTCGTTCCGGGCGATCGCGTGAATGCCGAGATTGGGCGAGCGAAAGCTTTCCGCGATCCAGTTGCCGCCGCGCAGCGCCTTTGCCCCCGCCCACAGCATATCCGCCGACACGTAGCGAGGATAAGCCGGGACCGGCCCCTGATTGTCGGTGTAGCGCGCGTTGAACAGCCAGGGATCGACATAGACGATCGCGAGTTCGGGCCGCTTCGCCGCCTTGGCGACATGATCGGCAACGCTTTCCAGATTGCCGAGATTGTTGACCGCCCCGCCCAGCGTCACGAACGAGCCCGCGAAGAATTCGGCTCGAACCTCCATCGCGCGGCTCGAACCGATCGCCACCGTCGTCGGCTGCTGACGGTCGAACAGCATCAGCTTGTAGCGATGGCTGTTCTGGTTGACTCCGCTGAGGAACAGCACGTCGCCATTGGGCGCAGCAAGCTGGCGATCGACGACATGGGCGAGGCCGATCTCGCCCACGCGGGTGAGGAAGAGCTGGAGCGCGCCCACGACCAGCCCCAGCGTTATCAGCGCCGTCACGAAGCCAAGGAAGAAGCGTCTCTCGATCATGGTCAGAAGTTGAAATAGATGAAGGCCGACACGCGGCTGAAGTTGAGCATCACGAACACCAGAGCCGCACCGACCGCATAGCCGAGCATCCAGCCGCGCAGCTTCCAGTTCTGGAGCCAGGCGGCGATCTCAAGGCTGTTGGGGGCGAACTTGACGATCAGCAGGCCCGCGACGATCCAGCCGAGCAGCGTCGCCGGGGACTCCGGCACATGTGGCGCCAGCGCCGCGAAAGATCCGAAGCCGTGCAGGCCTACCGCTCCCTCGATCAGGCGGATCGCACTTTCGATCGTGGTGGCGCGGAAGAACACCCAGGCGAGCACCACGGCAATGAAGGTGATCAGCCAGGCAAGGAAAGCGCCTCCGGGCACTGAGGGAATACCAAGCCGGGTGCGCAGCGCATTCCAGCCATGGTTGATGACCAGATACACGCCGTGCAACGTGCCCCACAGTACGAAGGTCCAGTTGGCGCCGTGCCACAGCCCGCCCAGCACCATCGTCGCCAGCAGGTTGAAATAGCGCCGCACCGTGCCGTGCCGGTTCCCGCCCAGCGAGATGTAGAGATAGTCGCGCAGGAAGTTCGACAGCGTGATGTGCCAGCGCCGCCAGAAATCGACGATGCTGCGCGACTTGTAGGGCGAGTTGAAGTTGATCGGCAGATCGACATTGAACAGCTTCGACAGGCCGATCGCCATGTCCGAATAGGCCGAAAAGTCGAAATAGAGCTGGAAGGTGTAAGCGAGCGCACCGATCCACGCCTCGGTCATCGTGACGGAGGCACCGCCCTGAACCGCGTTGAACACAGGATCGGCGTAGAGCGCGAACTGATCGGCGATCAGTACCTTCTTGAGCAGGCCGATCACGAAGATCGTCATGCCAAGGTTGATGTTGGCGATGTTGAGCCGATAGGTCTCCGCCCGCCCGAACTGCGGCATCATCTGCTTGTGGTGCAGCACCGGCCCGGCGATCAGATGCGGGAAATAGGTGACGAACAGCAGATAGTGGACCGGGTTGTACTCACGCGCGATTCCGCGATGCGCATCGACCAGGAACGCGATCTGGGTGAAAGTGAAGAACGAGATGCCGAGCGGCAGCACGACATGCCACAATGCCCAGTCCAGCCCGGCGAGCGCATTGGCGGTGCCGATGAAGAAATCGGCATATTTGTAATAGGCGAGCAGCGCGAGGTTGGCGGTGACCGCAAAGGCGAGCAGCGCGCGGCCTCTGGCGGTCGGGGCATCGTCCACGCGGGCGTGGGCGATGGTGTAGCCCATCACATAGTTGAAGCCGATCGAGCCCAGCAGCAGCAGGACGTAGCGCGGATCCCACCAGCCATAAAAGAACAGCGAAGCGAGCGCGAGCCACAGCGCCGCGCCGCGCCGGCTGAACCGCGCGATCGCGAAGAAGCCCGCAAAGACCACGGGCAGATAGAGAAGGATGAACTCGTAGGAGTTGAACAGCATGGCGTCAGCCGGCCGCCAGCGCGCGTGCGTTCAGGCCGGCGGCGGCGCGCAACGCTCAGGCCGCTTCCGGCAGCGTGTTGCGGCGGATCACATCGAATGCCTCGGGATAGCGGACACGGAACGTGTCCTCCATATATTGGAGGTTGAGGATCAGCCGGTCGCCCTTCACCGGGCGGGTGCCGCGGTGGAAGCCGAAGGTGTTCTCGGCAAAGGTATAGCCCGCCGGCCCCTTCACCTTGTGCAGCCGCGCGGTGCCGATTGCGGCTTCGATCTCTTCGTTCGAATAGCGCGCGATCGGGCCGAGCCGGATCGGCGCGCTGTTGTGCGACTGGAGATAGACTTCGTGATGCCCGCCATCGATCTCGACATCGGTGAGGAAGGCGAAGATCTTGAGGAAGCGGTAGCTGTCGATATCGCGATGCCAGGCGAGCGCGTCGTCATAGCCGCCGATCACCTTGCGCGGCTGATCGAAGCGAACCAGCGCATCGATCGACGCGGCCGCGACCATGCGGGTCTTGTCGAGGTCGAGGAACTCGGCCGCCAGTTCGACGAAGCGGTCGGACAGCGCGACCTGCGTGATCGGGCAGTCGTTGCGCCCGGTCGCGAGCAGCCCACGCGGGCGCTGGACCCGCTCGGCGCGATAGTGATCGAGATAGGCGGGGAGATCGGGATAGGTACGCCCCTGCGCGGCATCGACGCTCCGGCAGAAATGACGCTTGAGCGTTTCGACCTGAGCGTCGGGTAGCGGGGCCAGTTCGGTGAAACCGATACCGCTGAGATCCTCAAGCTCGGGATGCTCGCTCGAGCTGCGCTTGCGGTCCCAGCCGCGGAAGAAGCCGAACGGGGTGAGCAGGCGCATCGCAAAGAAATTGAGTGCTTCAGGCACAGGCTGGCGCAGCTTGACCACGCCATAGCCAAGCTCCCGGGTCGCGAGCCAAACATGCCCGGTCAGACGTTGCAGGAATTTGAACACGAAATCCCCCTAAGCGGTTTAGACCAAAGCGTGCCGGGCCGGTCAAGATTCGGCCGGGCGTCCGCCTAGCGCAGTGTCTCGCCGAAAAACAGGGTCTTGCGTTGACCTGCGTCAAAGCCGTCCCTAGCGCCGGGCAACGATTCACCACGGATTGCGGGGCCAATGCGGATACGCCAGCTACTGACGGCAAGCGCGCTGTACGGCGTCGCCGACATGCTGGTCCTTGGCGTCAGCGGGTTCCTGCTGCTGCCGCTCTACACCCACGCGCTCAGCCAGAGCGAGTTCGGCACCTATGTCATCGTCAAGGCCAACATCGAGCTGATCGGCTATCTGATCCAGTTCGGGCTGCTGTCGGCGGTCGGGCGGCTCTATTTCGATCATCGCGGCGGTGGCGATCCGCGCCGCTACATGAATTCGATCCTGATGTTCTTTCTGGTCGTCGCCGCGGGCGCGGCGGCGATCGCCGCCACGACGGGCGAGCCGCTATGGCGGCTGGTGTCGCCCTCCACACCCGCACATCCCTATCTGTGGTACGCGCTCGGGATCGCCGCGCTGACCTTTACCGCGGGCCTGGGGTCGCTGTGGATGCGGCTCGACAACCGGGTCAACGCGTTCGTCACGCTTCAGATCATCGCGGCGGCGACGGTGACGGTTGCAGCGTTCGTCAGCCTCGAGGTCCTGCATCTCGGCCTGCCCGGGCTGCTCGCGGCCTTTGCCATCGGATATCTGCCCGCGACGGCGATGCTGCTGTGGCGGATCGGCCGCGACCTCGCGCCGCGCATCCGGCACGCCGATATCGCGCCGTCGCTGCATTACGGCCTACCCTTCGCGGTCAGCTATATCGCCTTCTTCATCCTCAACCGCTTCAGCGTGCTGACGCTTCAGCGCCATGTCAGCCTTGAGGAAATCGCGATCTTCGGTCTTGCGCAGCAGCTGGCGCTGGTCATCACGGTCGCCTCGCAGTCCTTCGGCAAGGCAATGCAGCCCGCCGTGTTCGGCGCTACCGCGGAGGCGGCGCCCGAGGTGCTGCGCCGGTCGAGCCGGCTGTTCATCCTGCTGATCTTCGGCGCGGCGAGCGGCGCGGTGATGTTCGCGAGCGAGATCATCCGCATCGTCGCGCCCGCGGGCTATCTCTCGGGCCTGCCTGTGCTGCTGATGCTGCTGGTCGCGAGCTTCGTCTATTCGCTCAGCCTCGTCTCCAACACCGCGCTGGAATATCACCGCCGCCCGCGAACCTCGGCCGCGATGTCGGTGCTTGGGGCCGTCATGTCGGTGGTGCTCGGGCTGGCGCTGATCCCGCCCTTCGGCCTGATCGGTGGCGCGATCGCGACACTCGGCGCCTATGTCACGACGACATTGTTCAGCCACATCATGGCGTGGCGGATCACCCGGCAATCCTATTTCGGGGAGCTGGCGATGGTCACTCTGGCACTGGCCGGGATGGCGCTGCTCGCGGCATGGGACGGCTGGACCGGGATGCACATCCTGATTGCCGGGGCGATCAAGCTTGCCATCGTCGGCGCGGTGTTCGCCGGGCTGGCGGCGTTCTACGTCCCCAACCGCTTCCGCCAGGCAGTTGCCCGGCTGCGCGGCGGCGCCTGATCGGGGCGGGGCGGCGCTGCCCGGCCTTACTTGCGCAGGAAGTTCTCGAGGATGCGCAGGCCCGCCGGGCCGCTCTTTTCCGGGTGGCACTGGAAGGCGGTGATGTTGTCCTTCTCGACCGCGGCACAGACGGCGAAGCCGGCATAGTCCGCCTCGGCCAGCCGCCGTGCGGGATCGTCGGGCACGCAATTGAACGAATGGACGAAATAGGTCGAGCTGACGCCCGGCTCCGCACCGTCGAGCAGCGTGCCCTCCCAGCCGTTGCGCCCTTCGGGCACCAGCAGCGGGCTCCAGCCGATATGCGGAACCTTGCGCGTACCGGCATCGTCGCTTGCCGGGATCGCCGCGACATGGCCGGGGATCAGGCCGAGCCCCGCATATTTGCCGAATTCGAGGCTGTAGTCGAACAGCAGCTGCATACCGACGCAGATGCCGAGGAACGGGCGGCCGGTGGCGGCGAATTCGAGCACCGGATCGGCAAGGCCGGTCTGGCGCAGCGTCGAGATGCACGGTTCGTAAGCACCGACGCCGGGCAGCAGGATGCGGTCGGCGCGGGCGATCTCACCGGCATCGCTGGTCAGCTTTGCCTCCCCGCCCGCCTTCTCGATCGCGCGCGACACGCTGTATAGGTTGCCGATCCCGTAATCGACGATATGGACCACGCTCACGCGGCAATCTCCGTATCGCGGCGCACGCGCAGCCCCGCATCGATCGCGGCGGCGCGGATCGCGGGCAGCGACATGCGGTTATAGTGAAGGATATCGGCCATCGCGACCGCGTCGGCACCATGTTCGACCGCGTCGACCATATGCGCGGTCGAGCCCATGCCGCCCGACGCGATCACCGGGATCGGCACGACCTTGGTCACCGCGTCGATCAGCGCGGTATCGAATCCCTTGCGCGTGCCTTCCTGATCGACCGAGGTCAGCAGGATCTCGCCAGCGCCCAACTCATAGCCGCGGCGGCACCATTCGACGACATCGACGCCGGTGGACTCGCGGCCATTGTCGGTGAAGGCTTCCCACTTGCCCGCGCCGCTGCGCTTGGCCTCGATCCCGAGCACCATGCACTGCGAGCCGAAACGCTGGGCGATCTCGGTCACCAGCTCGGGACGGCGGATGGCGGCGGTGTTGATCGCGACCTTGTCGGCGCCGGCACGCAGCATCGCGCGCACGTCGTCGATCGAGCGCAGCCCGCCGCCGACGGTGAGCGGCACGAACACGTCGCGCGCGGCCCGCGCGACGATGTCGCCCAGGCTGTTCCGGCCATAAAGGCTCGCGACGATATCGATATAGATCAGCTCGTCCGCGCCCTGCTCGTAATAGCGGCGGGCATATTCCTGCGGATCGCCGATGACGCGCAGCCCTTCGAGATGGATCCCCTTGATCAGGTTAGGACCCTTGACGTCGAGCCGCGCGATCAGCCGCGTATTTCTCATGCGCGCTGGTCCGTCCGTTCCCACGGGGTGTGACGCAGCTTCCACTCACCGTCGACGACCTTCCACAGGTGCGGCGAACGGAAGCGGTCGACGGTCTCGAACAGCTCCTCACGCGTCATGCCGACATATTCGAGGAACTCGGCCTCGTAGCGCGCCGGATACTCGCCCTCATAGCGCTCCATCAGCGCCAGGCCTTCTTCCTTGGTAATGTGGTGGTTCCGGATTTCCTGAGCGGAGTCCATCATCGTGCGGCCGACGCCGAACTTGATCCAGCGGGTATAGTAGAAGAACCCGTCGACCTTGTCATCGAGGCTGTTGTACTTCGAATAGGTGCCCTCGGTACGGACCGGGTTCGCTTCGAAGCCGGTATGCTCGACCGCATAGTAATAGGCTTCCTGCGGCACCCAGCGGACGTAATAGCCGAGATATTTCCAGTCGATGCCCTTCTCGATCAGGACCTCGTTCTCCATCGGGAGATAGCTCTTGAGATCGGCGAGCGGCACGCCCTCATCGACATATTCGCCGATCGGCTTGCCGCCGAGCAGCATGTCGCGCACTTCGCGGCCACGATAATAATCGAGCTGGAAGCCCTCGCTCTCCGCATCGTTGCCAGCGGCGTAGCTCGACGTCTTGTGGCTGATCTGCTCGCCATATTCGCCCGGCATCTCGCCGTAGAAGATCAGCGGGATGTTGAGCTTGGCCGCCATCTTGGCGACGAAGGTCTTCTGGCCGAGGATGAAGGGCTGGAACGGGTGCAGCAGGTTGATCGTCGCGTTGCGCGTGAGCAGACGATGGATCTTGCCGTTCGGCGTGAACAGGTAATTGTCGAAACCGCCGACGTGCAGCCAGCGCTGGAAATTCTGCCAGCCGATATCGGTATAGAGGTGCGGCGACCAGGTGACGGTCAGCGGGTTCATGCCGTATTTGTACTTGAGCAAATGGGACTGCATCGCGCTGTCCTTGCCGCCACTGCCGCCGACGATGCAGTCATAGCTGCCGTCGTCCTTGCGATAGCGGTTGCACAGCTCGATCAGCTCGCGCTCGCGCTCATCCCAACTGATCTCGGCTTCGTTCGCCTTGAGTTCGTTGAAGCGGCAGGCGTGGCACACGCCCTCCTCGTCGAACTGCATCGTCGTCTTGGTCGATGCCGAACCGTGCGCATATTCGTTCGACGACATCGGCTGCTGGTTCGACATGTTGCACTTGGCGCAGAAGCGCACGTCGCGTGGCAGCCCGTAAAGAACCTCCAGCTGGTCCTCGGGGCGCTCGAAACGCGACAGGTCAACGCTGGAACTCGGGCCAATCTTCATCGGGAAAACCTCTTTGCGTCTAAACGGGCGTCAGGCGGATTCGTGGGAATTGCGCGCCTGCTCGAGATCGGCAGGGCGTCCGACGTCGAGCCAGGGCTCGTGCATCGGATAGACGATAGTGCGGTCCAGTCCGGCCTGAAGCCGCTCGAACAGCGTTGGCATGTCGCAATGCTGATGCGTTTCGAGCGCGTCAAGCGCGCGCGGTTCGATCACATAGATGCCGGCGTTGACGTGGCTGCGATAGACCGGCTTCTCCTCGAAACCGACGATCTCCATGCCGCGGGTCTTCACCACGCCGAACGGATGTTGCCATTCATGGCTGCGCACCGCCATCGTCGCCGCGGCGCCGTGCCGTTCGTGGAAATCGAGGATCTCGCTGTAACGGATGTCGGTCAGCACATCGCCATTGGTGACGAGGAAAGGATGTTCCGGCCGCGGCGCGAGCAGGCTGAGCGCGCCGCCGGTGCCGAGCGGCGCATTCTCGCGCAGATAGTCGATGCGGACGTTCCAGCGACTGCCGTCGCCGAAATACTCCTCGATCATGTGACCGAGATAATGAACCGCGAGAACGAAGTGACGGAAGCCCTCCCCGCTCGCGCGCAGGATGATGTGCTCCAGCATCGGCTTGCCGCCGACCGGCAGCAGCGGCTTCGGGCAATTTTCGGTATGCGGGCGCAGGCGCGTCCCCTTGCCGCCCGCCATCACCACCATCGTGTTGGGCCGTGCGCTGGGCGCGGTCTGAAGCTCGTCCCAGACGTGCAGCCCGACCACGCGGCGGCCGGTATCGACGACCGGCAGCTGATGGATCTTGTTGGCCTGCATCAGCTGAAGGACCATGTCCTGCTCCAGCGTCGGCGGGACGACCAGCGGATCGCCATGGACGATTCCGGCGACCGGATCGCTCAGCTGCAGCCCGCGCAGCAACCCGCGGCGGATGTCGCCATCGGTGACGGTGCCACGAAGCCGGTCGCCCGCATCGACAACGATCGCGATCTGCAGCCCCGATTCGTCGAGGCAGCGGATCGCGTCCTGTACGCTGGATTCATGCGGGAGCAGGCATGCGCGCCACTGCTCGGAAACCATGATCTATTGCTCCCCGGCGCCGGGCGCGCTTGTGACGCCACCCAACTCAATGTCGTAAAACGACTTTTTCAGCAATCCTTCCACCGGATGGCGCCGCAGTACGTCGAGGATCGCCGCCGCCGCGCCACCATTGCCATAGGGGTTGTCGACTCCCCCGAGCCCCGTGCGGAAATCGTCTGAGAACAGTCGCTTCAGCGCCGCCTCTATCGTGTCTTGCTGCGCCGCACAATCGATCACGCTCGCAGCCCTGAGCCGCCCGCGCTGGCGATCGCCGATATTGATGGTACCGATCCCGAAGCTGGGCGCTTCGATGACGCCGCTCGACGAGTTCCCGACCACGCCGTCCATGTGGCGCATGCACGACAGATAGCGGAACTGGCCGAGCGAGGTGAACGCACGCGCATGCGGCCGCGCGGCGACGAAGCGGTCGACCATCGTCGACAATTCGCGTCCGCCGGCATCGGCGTTGGGCATGGTGAAGATCAGGTGCGTCGACGGATCGAGCGTGTCGAGCGCATCGAACAACGCCTGCATCTGCGCCGCAGCCTCGCCCGGCTCCAGCGTCGGCGGATGGAAGGTGATGAGCAGGTTGCGCGCGCCGAGCTTGAAATCGAGTTCCGCCTCGAGCGCGGCGCGGTCGAGCAGCGGTAGTGCCTTGATCGCGTCGATGCCGAGCCCGCCGACCAGGAACACCCGTTCGGGCGCTTCGCCCAGCTGGATCACCCGGTCGCGATACGGCGCCGCGGCGACGAAATGGAGGTGCGACATCTTCGTCACCGAGTGGCGGATCGCCTCGTCGAACGCGCCTTCGGTGGTTTCGCCGCCATGGACATGCGCGATCGGGATGCCTGCGACGAGTGCGGCTGCAGCCGCGGCAAGGATCTCGAACCGGTCGCCGAGCACGATCACCAGATCGGGCTTGAGCCGGGCGAAGGCGTCGGCAAAGCCGATCATGCCCAGGCCCATCGCCTTGCTCACGCCGACGGCACTGTCCGAGCTGAGCAGGATCTCGACGCGTTCGGCAATCGGGATCCCGTCCGCCTCGATCTCCCGCGCCGTGAAGCCGAATTCATGCGACAGGTGCATGCCGGTGACGACGAGCTGCAGCTCGAACGCACCGTCGTCGCGGATTCCCGCGAGCAGCCCGCGCATCAGGCCATATTCGGCGCGCGTGCCGGTGACGACGCAGATGCGGCGCGCGGCGCTCATAGCGCGATCAGCTCGTCCGCGGCGAAGGCCCGCGGTGCAGTCCGCCCGATTACCTCGTCCCAGCGCATCGGCGAAATGCCGGTTCCGGGCCGTTTGGCGGTGAGGTTCTCGGCACTGAACGCTTCACCCGCGGCGATATCGCGCGCGGCGACGATCGACTTGCGGGCAATGGCGCGGTTCTTGGACTCGCTCGGGCTGGGGCGCTTGATGCCGTCGCCCGACACCGCCTGTTCGATGTTGCGGATCGCCCGGACCATCTGCGCGAACTCGCCGGGCTCGAGGCTGGCGCGATGATCCGGACCGGGCAGGCCACGATCAAGCGTGATGTGCTTTTCGATTACCGTGGCACCGAGCGCGACCGCTGCGATCGGCAGCTCGATCCCCATCGTATGGTCCGAATAGCCGACCTCCACCCCGAAGGCAGCGCCGATATTGGCCATGGCGGGCAAGTTCACGTCCTGCATCGGCGTCGGATATTCGGTGTTGCAATGAAGCACGGTGATCTGCGCGCGCGGCACCCCGCCCGCCTCCATCACGGCAATCGCCGCTTCGATATCCGCCATGTCGGCCATGCCGGTCGACAGGATCACCGGAAGCCGCTTGGCGGCGATGTGACGCAGCAGCGGCAGATTGGTGATCTCGCCCGACGGCACCTTGATCCGGTCGATGCCAAGGTCGACGAGCAGGTCGAGACTGTCTTCGTCGAAACCGGTCGAGAAGAAACGGATGCCGGCGGCTTCGCATTCGGCGACCAGCATGTCGTGATCGGCGCGCGACAGCTCGAGCCTCGCGATCATCTCCTTCTGGCTCTCGCCGGTACCGGTGGTTTCCTTCTGATAATCCGCCTTGGGCGCGTGCGCGGCGGTGATCTTGCTTGCCTGGAAGGTCTGGAACTTGACCAGATCCGCGCCCGCATCGGCGGCGGCGCGCACCAGCTGGCGCGCCAGTTCCATATCGCCGTTATGGTTGACCCCGGCCTCTGCGATGATGAGCGTCTTCAACGAATCTTCCTTGCTGGCACGCCGACATAGACCGAGTCGGCCTCGCAGTCGCGGATCACCGCCGCACCCGAGCCAACCATGGTCCAGGCGCCGATCTGCAACTTCCGCGCGTCGCTACCCTGATTTACCGCCGCACGCACGCCGATCCACGCACCCTCCCCGATCCGGACATTGCCCGCGATAGAAGCGCCCGGTGACAGGTTGGCGAAATCGCCCAGCTCGACATCGTGCGAGACCGTGGCGGCGAGATTGACCGTGCAGAAATCGCCGCAGGCGAGGTTGTTGGTAAAGCGCGCGCCGGCGAACACCACCGTGCCCGCCGCCGCCTCGACCGCAGCGCGCGAACCGCGCCCGAAGCTGGCGTCGGGATGGATCAGGCTGGGAAATCGAAGCGTGCCACGCAACCGGCCGGCGATGGCGGCGCGCGTGCGATTGTCGCCCACTGCGATGACGAACGCCTCGCCAGCGCCCTTGTCGAGCGCTGCCCCTTCGTCGACGATCTCGTCATCGCGCGTCCAAGCCGCGATCACAGCGGCATCGCGGGTCACGAAAACCGGACGAAAACCGAGTGCGTCGACGATATCGGCGATGTCGCGGGCGTGGCCGCCGGTGCCGAGGATGAACAGCGGCGCCATCACCCTTCTCCCTTCAGCAGCATCTCCGCCACGCGCCAGTCGAGCGGCGTATCGATATCGACCGAGCGATCGGGCGGCATCGGATAGCCGCGCGTCTCCTCGCTCAGAAAACCGCGGGTTTCGCGCAGCCAGGCGGTCCGCGCGAAATACATGGCGCCGTTGAGCGCGTAGACCGGCGGGAGATCCTGCCGCCGCGCGGCCGCAGGTGCGGGCAACAATGGTTCGAGCCGCGAACCCGTATCGAGCCGGTACATCCAGTTGGGATGGTCCTCCGGTTCGCATACCGAAACCACCGCCGGGGCGCCGGTTTTATCGGCCAGCGCCAGGATACCGGCAATATCGGTGGTACCGCGCATCGGCGAGGTCGCCTGGAGCAGCAGCACCGCATCGTAGTCGGGCAGCCGATCGATGGCGTGCAACACCGGGTCGATCCCCGGCGTTTCATCCGCCGCCAGTTCGGGCGGGCGCATGAACGGCACCTGCGCACCCCATTCGCGCGCAACCGCAGCGATCTCTTCGTCCTCGGTGCTTACCACCACCGCATCGATGCCGGGCGCGGCGAGCGCGGCTTCGATCGTCCAGGCGATCAGCGGCTTGCCGGCGATCTCGCGGATGTTCTTGCGCGGGATGCCCTTGGATCCGCCGCGTGCCGGGATGAGCGCGAAGACCGCCATCGGCTCAGTCGGCCAGCTTCGGACTACTCGGAAGGTTGATGACCGTCCGCGCCAGCCCTTCCGCGACGCTGACATCGGCACACGGGCAGGCCGCGTACATCGGCAGCTTGTGCATCAGCGTCCACAGCGGGCGCGACATATAGTCGGCATCGTTGAGCGCCCCCAGCACCGCCTCATGCGCGTCGGCATGCGCCGGATCGAGCACGATGGTGTTGAGCCAGTAATTGCTGATGCACTGGTCCGGTTCGGCCAGGAACCGTACCCCCGGCACGTCCGCAAATGCCGCGGCGTAGCGGCCGGCAAGCGTGCGCTTGCGCTCGATCATCCCCGGAACCCGCTCAAGCTGCGCGCAGCCGAGCGCGGCGTTCAAATTGGGCAGGCGGTAATTATAGCCGACCTCGTCATGGATGAAGTTCCAGCGGTGCGGCACGCGCGCCGTGGTGGTGAGGTGCTTGGCGTGCCGGCCGAGTTCGGGGTCGTTGGTCAGGATCGCCCCGCCTCCACCCGTGGTCATCACCTTGTTGCCATTGAAGCTGAGCGCGGCGATCCGGCCGATATTTCCGGTGTGCCGGCCCTTGTAATAGGATCCCAGCGATTCCGCGGCATCCTCGACCAGCACGATCTTCCAGCGCGCAGCGACTTCGGCCAGCGCGTCGAGGTCGGCCGGATGGCCGAAGGCATGCATCACGACGAGCGCACGGATCGTCGCACCGGTACGGCGGTTGACGCAGCGATCCCCCGACACCTCTGCCACGTCGCGCAGATGCGCGTCGAGCGCGGCGGCATCGACGCCCAGCGTGCGCGCCTCCGAATCCACGAAATGCGGCGTCGCCCCGATATAGGAGACGGCATTGGCGGTAGCGATGAAGGTCAGCGTGGGCAGCAGCACCTCATCGCCCGGCCCGGTCCCGGCGAGCAGCAGACAGATGTGCAGCGCGGCGGTGCCGTTCGCCGTGGCAATGGCATGACCGACGCCGGTGAAGTCGGCGAGATCACCCTCGATCCGATTGACGTACGAGCCGACCGACGACACCCACCCGGTGTCGATACACTCCTTGACATAGGCCCATTCGTTCCCGGCGAATTCGGGCTCATGCAGCGGGATCATGCCATTGGGCGTGCCCAGCACCTGCCGCATCGCGCCCAGGATGTCGCGGGCGATTGCAGGAGTCTGTTCGGTCTGGGCAGCGCTCGCCATTCTGGATCCTCAGATGTTGTAGATGTCGGTCTTGTAACGGGCGAGGTTCGCCGGGTCGCTGAACCAGGCGATCGTCTCGTCGAGGCCGCGGCCGAAGCCGTCGCGCCCGGCATAATCGGGGGTCCAGCCGGTGAGTTCCTGGGCCTTGGCATTCGCCGCCCACAGCCGCTCGACCTCGCTGCCGTCCGGGCGCAGGCGCTCATTCTCGCAGACGATGCGGACGTCACGCCCCATCCGCTCCGCGATCAGTGCGGCGGTGTCGCCGACCGAGATCTCGTAGTTGCTGCCGATGTTGATCACCTCGCCCAGCGCCTTGTCGGACTCGGCGACCGCGACGAAGCCGCGCACCGTGTCGCGGACATAGTTGAAGTCGCGCGTGGGATGGATCGCGCCGAGGCGAATCTCGTCCGCACCCGCGGCGATCTGGGTGATGATCGTCGGGATCACCGCACGCGCCGACTGGCGCGGGCCGTAGGTGTTGAACGGGCGGATTGTCGCGACCGGTGTGTCGAACGAGAGGAAGAAGCTCTGCGCGATCTGGTCGGCGCCGATCTTGCTCGCCGAATAGGGCGACTGGCCCTGCAGCGGATGCTCCTCGGTGATCGGCACGAAGCGCGCGGTGCCATAGACTTCGCTGGTCGAGGTATGGACGACGCGCTCGATACCCAGATCCCGCGCCGCCTGGACGACGTTGAGCGTGCCCTTGACGTTGGTGTCGATGTAGGTGTCGGGCGAATGATAGGAATAGGGGATCGCGATCAGCGCGGCGAGGTGCATGACGACGTCGCACCCTTCCATCGCCTTGCGCACGCCATAGGGATCGCGAATGTCGCCCGCGAACACGTCGAGCGACTTGCGGATCTCCGGCTTCGACGTGTCGAGCCAGCCCCAGCTGTTGAAGCTGTTATAATAGACAAAGGCACGCACATCGGCGCCCTGCTCGACCAGATATTCGGTGAGATGCGATCCGATGAAGCCATCGGCTCCGGTAACAAGAACACGCTTGCCGCTCAGTTTCACGCTTTGCCCCTCAATCGAACCACGGCCGGACGCCCTGTCCAGGGCGGTGCGGAGGATGCACGGTCCACGAAAATCCGGACGGTCGCCCGTTGCGCCGGGACACCCCGATCCTCGCGTGCCGGCACCCGGCCTGCGGCGAGCGCAATAGCCCCGGCATGAATTTTCCGCAACGCGGTAACATCCCGTTTTTCTACCGCTTGAGACACCCGCAACAGCGCAGCCACCTTGTGGATAACCCCGAATAGGAATAGGGCAACGCCTCAATCGGCTGCGTTGAATCAGACCCGGGGCATCATGAATTACAGCCGCAAAACCGCGCAATGGGGGGTGAAGGGAGCCCGTCCAGCCGCAAAATGGCGCAGCGCCAACGGTGTGGGTAACGCTCGCCCGATCGTGATCCTGTTCGCTCTCGACATTGCCTGCATTTTCCTGAGCTTCATGGCCGCCGGCGGACTCTACGGCACATTCGGGGTCAACAATACGGGCTGGCTGCTGATCGCCAGCATCATCATGCCGATTTACCTTTTCAGCGCCAGCAACCAGCACGCCTATTCGGTTGAGGCACTGGAGAACCGCTATCTCAGCATCACGCGCGCACTTCGTGCGTTCCTGACCGCGCTGTGCATCGTGATCCTCGCCGCGTTCATGCTGAAGACCAGCGCGCAATTCTCGCGCCTGACGCTCTCCTTTGGGTCGTGGCTGTCGATCCTGAGCCTGGCCACCGGCCGCTACACCTTCATCTATTTCCTGCGCCGCTCGCGCGGCATGGCGGTCCATTCGACCATGTTGATCTGCGATACGGGACAGCCGGTACCGGAAGGCGATTTTTCGGTGCTGATGGCGACGGACTTCGACCTCGATCCCGACAAGCACGATCCGCTGATGTACGACCGGCTATCCAAAGCGCTGGACGGCGCCGACCGGGTCGTGGTGTCGTGCCGGCCGGAACGCCGGGTGGCCTGGGCAAGCGCACTCAAGGGCGCCAACATCCAGAGCGAGATGCTGATTCCCGAACTGGCCGCCCTCGCCCCGCTCGGCGTCGCACGGCACGGACCGCTGCCGACCGTGATCGTATCCACCGGACCGCTCGACCTGTTCGACCGCGTGGTGAAACGCGGATTCGACGTCTTCGTGGCCGGATCCGCGCTGGTGGTCCTGTCGCCGCTGTTCATTGCCGTCGCGGCCATGATCAAGTTCGACAGCGATGGCCCGATCTTCTTCAAGCAGACCCGGATCGGCCGCGGCAACCAGATGTTCAGCATGCTCAAGTTCCGCAGCATGCGCGCCGAGACGCTCGACGGAGCCGGGGACCGCTCGACCAGCCGCGACGACGACCGCATCACCCGGGTCGGCGCGTTCATCCGCAAGACCAGCATCGACGAGCTGCCGCAGATCATCAACGTGCTGCGCGGCGAGATGAGTATCGTCGGCCCGCGCCCGCACGCGCTGGGCTCACGCGCGGCGGACAAATTGTTCTGGGAAGTCGACGAGCGCTACTGGCACCGCCATAGCGCCAAGCCCGGCCTGACCGGCCTGGCCCAGGTGCGCGGCTATCGCGGCGCTACCTTCCATGAGGATGACCTGACCAACCGTCTGCAGGCGGATCTGGAGTATCTCGATCACTGGACGATCTGGCGCGACATCCAGATCGTACTGATGACCTTCCGCGTGCTGCTCCACCGCAACGCGTTCTGACCGCTTCAGCGCCTCAGGGCAGCAGACGGTCCATTACGCGGGCCAGCGATTCCTCCCAGCGCGGCGCGCGATACCCGAAGGTGCCGGCCATCCGCGCGCAATCGAGCCGCGAATTGGCGGGGCGCGTGGCGCGTGTCGGATAGCCGCTCGACGGAATGCCCGTAACCGTCGCAACCGGCCCGCCGCGCCTGGCGCTCTCGGCAAAGATCGCGCGCGCGAAATCGGCCCAGTGCGTCTCACCCGTTCCGGCGAGGTGATAGACCGCATTCGCGCCACGGGCCGGATCGGTCTGCCAGGCCGCAGCCACCGCCATGATGCCGTCGGCGATGTCGAGCGCGCTGGTTGGGCAGCCGAACTGGTCCTCGACCACCGTCAGTGCGTCACGCGTCTCGGCGAGCCGCAGCATCGTCCTGACGAAGTTCGCTCCGAACGGGCTGTAGACCCAGGCCGTACGCACGATCGCATAGGTCGCGCCCGAAGCCGCGATCGCCTGTTCGCCCGCCAGCTTGGTTGCGCCATAGACGCCAAGCGGGGCGACGGGATCGTCCTCGCGCCACGGCCGGTCGAGCGATCCGTCGAACACATAGTCGGTGGAAAGGTGGATCACCGGTGCGCCGATCTTCGCGGCGGCGCGGGCGAGCACGCCCGGCCCATCGCCATTCACCGCCATCGCCAGCTCGGGCTCATCCTCGGCCTTGTCCACCGCAGTATAGGCGGCCGCCGAGATCACCAGCGCCGGGTTCACCGCAGCGACGGTACGTTCGATCGAGGCAGGGTCGGCGAGATCGAGATCGGGACGGCCCGCGAACACCAGTTCGTGCCCGCCATGGCGTTCGGCCAGGCTCTGCGCGACCTGCCCGTCACGGCCGGTGACAAGAATCTTCACGCGCTCTTGCCCAGCCGCTCGCCGGCATAGCTGCCCGAGCGGATCGGCTCCCACCACCAGCGATTGTCGAGATACCAGTCGACGGTGCGCGCGAGGCCGGTGTCGAAGCTTTCCTCCGCCTTCCAGCCCAGCTCGGTCTCGATCTTGGTCGCGTCGATCGCGTAGCGGCGGTCATGGCCGGGGCGATCGGTGACGAAGCCGATCAGCTCGCGCCGGCTGCTCCCGTCGGCCAGCGGCACGCGTGCATCGAGCACGTCGCAGATCGTCTCGACCACTTGCAGGTTCGTGCGCTCGTTGCGCCCGCCAACATTGTAGCTCTCGCCGACGACACCCTTGGTCAGCACCAGCTCGAGCGCCCTGGCGTGATCGTCGACGTACAGCCAGTCGCGAACATTCTCGCCCTTGCCATAGACCGGCAGCGGCTTGCCCTCGAGCGCGTTGAGGATGACCAGCGGGATCAGCTTCTCGGGGAAGTGATAGGGTCCGTAATTGTTCGAGCAGTTGGAGAGGACGACCGGCAGGCCATAGGTCTCGTGCCAGGCGCGCACGAAATGGTCGCTCGCCGCCTTCGACGCCGAATAGGGTGAGGACGGGGCATAGGGCGTATCTTCGGTGAAGATGCCGCTGTCGAACGGCAGGTCGCCGAACACCTCGTCGGTGGAGATATGGTGGAAGCGGAAACCGTCTTTCTTCGCGCCTTCGAGCCCGCGCCAATATTCGAGCGCGGCGGACAGGATGCGGAAGGTACCGACGACATTGGTCTCGACGAACGCGCCGGGACCGTCGATCGAGCGGTCGACATGGCTTTCGGCAGCAAGGTGCATGATCCCGTCGACCTGCTCCTCGCGCAGCAGCGACAGGATCAGCGGCACGTCGGCGATGTCGCCCTGCACAAAGCGGTGGTTGGGCGCGTTCTCGATCGCCTTGAGGCTCGCCGGGTTGCCGGCATAGGTCAGCAGGTCGAGATTGACGACGCGCTTGCCCTTGCGAACGAGATGACGGACCACCGCCGAGCCGATGAAGCCGGCGCCGCCGGTGACGAGAATGGTCTGCATCTGGGTCAGCCCTCGTAGACGAAGGGGGAGTCGAAATCCTTGAGTCGCGGCGCGACCATATCCTTGTCCGACAGCGTCGGTTCGACACCAACGTCAGGCCAGTCGATGCCGAGATCGGGGTCGTTCCACAGGATCGCGCCCTCATGCTCCTTCGAATAAGGGCCGCTGACCTTGTAGAGCACTTCGGTATCGGGGGTCAGCGTCATGAAACAGTGCGCGAAGCCGACCGGCACGAGCAACTGGTTCCACTTTTCCGCCGACAGCTCGACCCCGACCCATTTGCCATAGGTCGGGGACCCTTTGCGGATATCGACCGCGACGTCGTAGATCGACCCGCGCAGAACGCGGACCAGCTTGTCCTGCGCGACCGGCGGCACCTGAAAGTGCAGCCCGCGCACCGTCCCGACCTGCGCCGAGAAGCTCTGATTGTCCTGGATCCAGTCGATGTCCACGCCTTCGGCGGAGAACGCCGAGAGCTTGAACACCTCCGAGAACCAGCCGCGATGGTCGCCATATTTGGGCGGGGCGACCTCGATCACATCGGGAATCGCAAGACGGTTGAACTGGGTCATGACAGGCTCGCGACACGCTTCTTGAGGTAATCGGCATAGCCGGTCTTGCCGAGGCTCGCGGCGCGGCGCAGCACCGCCTCGCCATCGAGCCAGCCGAGTTCGAGCGCGATCTCCTCGGGGCAGGCGATCTTGATGCCGGTGCGATGCTCGATCGTGCGGACGAAGGAACCCGCCTCGTGCAGGCTCTCATGGGTGCCGGTGTCGAGCCAGGCATAGCCGCGGCCGAGCCGGGTGATGTTGAGGTCGCCGCGTTCCATATAGGTGCGGTTGACGTCGGTGATCTCCAGCTCGCCGCGCGCCGACGGCTGGATCGACTTTGCGATGTCGACCACGTCCTTGTCGTAGAAATAGAGGCCAGTGATCGCCCAGTTGGATCTGGGGTTGACCGGCTTCTCCTCGACGCTGGTCGCGCGGCCGGTTTCGGGGTCGAACGAGACCACGCCGTAGCGCTCGGGATCGTCGACATGATAGGCGAAGACGTTGGCTCCGCCCTGCGTCGCAGCCTCGGCGGCGACGCGGCATTTCTCGCCCATCTTGTCGCCGTGGTAGATGTTGTCGCCCAGGATCAGCGCACTCGGCCCGCCGTTCACGAAATCGGCGCCGATCACGAACGCCTCGGCCAGCCCGTTGGGCTGCGGTTGGACGGCGTAGCTGAAGCTGACCCCGAAGGCCGATCCGTCACCCAGCAGCGCCTCGAACATCGGCAGGTCGCGCGGGGTGGAGATGATCAGGATCTCGCGAATCCCTGCCAGCATCAGCACCGACAGCGGATAATAGATCATCGGCTTGTCGAAGACGGGCAGAAGCTGCTTCGAAATCGCCAGCGTGGCGGGATAAAGGCGCGTGCCGCTGCCTCCCGCCAGAATGATGCCCTTCATATTCCGGCCAATTCCCCGCTTTTCCGCAATCCGGGCCGCCCTAGTCGATGGCGGCAGGCGAAACAACGGTCACGACGGTCGGCGGGCCGACGATCGCGACGGCTGGCCCCGCGAGGACGACGCCCGGCGATCGCCGATACCGAAAAACAAAAGGCCCCGGCGATGCCGGGACCTTTGTCCGAATCAGCGGCCCTGCGGCGGCTCGGCGCCCGGAGGCGGACCACCCGGCATACCGCCGCCCATCTGCTGCTGTTGCTGCATCATCTGCATGAACTGCGCCTGCGGCATGAACTCGAACAGCTCGACCTCGAACACCAGCAGCGAATTGGCGGGGATCACTTCCTTGCCCTGCTGATCCTTGCGCGCCTCGGCACCGTAACCCAGCTCGGGCTTGATCCACAGGCGGTACTTGCCGCCCTTCTTCATCAGCTTGAGCGCTTCGGTGAAGCCGGGGATCATGCCGGTGACGGGCAGCGGAGTCGGCTGCTGGCTGGCGTCGAACTGCGTGCCGTCGCGCAGCGTACCCTTGTACATCGACAGCGTGATGTCGCCATCGGTCGGGCTGCCGCCGGTGCCTTCCTTGAGCACTTCATACTGAAGGCCCGACGCGGTCTCGATCACGCCCGACTGGCTCTTGTTGGCCGCCAGGAACTTGTCGTTCGGCAGCGCACCGCGAATCGCCGCGGTGTTGGTGCCGAACCAAGCAAGCGCGCCGGCGATCGCCACCGCAGCGGCGATCCCGACCCAGAGCCAGACAAGATAGCTGCGCTTGGTCGGCGGAATCGGCACGGCGGTCACGGACGACATGGATCAGCTATCCCGGGTTGCCGCGCAGAGCGCGCAGCGGAAAGTCACAAAGGTCACACCGCCACGCGCGCGCGAGACGGGAACGGCACCTTAACGGGCGCCGTCACGCTCCATGCGCTTACGCTCGAGCTTGCGTGCACGGCGAACCGCGGCAGCGCGCTCACGGGCGCGCTTCTCGCTCGGCTTCTCATAGTGACGGCGCAGCTTCATCTCACGATAAACGCCTTCACGCTGCAGCTTCTTCTTGAGCGCCCGCAGCGCCTGGTCGACGTTATTGTCGCGAACGATGATCTGCATAAGCCCGTCTCAACTCCGAATCATATTCAATAGAAAAGGGTTCGCCGAGACATTTGTCCCGGGCGTTGGGAGGCGCCACTAGCAGGGAGCCCCCCGAAACACAAGGGCGCACGCCCGATCCTGCTTGCGTTTTGCCACACGGTAGAGATGATCGGCAAATTGTCGTGGCGCCCATACGCCATTCGCGGTCGAGAGGGTCGATCGCCCGAGGTAAGGTGTTGAGATGAAAAGCGTATCCAGCATTACCGCACGCCGCCTGACGGCGATGACCGCGATCCTGGCCCTGCTCTCCGGCTGCGGTGGCGGTGGCGGCACCGGATCGGTCGGTGGCGGGGGCGGCGGCGGAACCGGCGTCACGCCGACTCCGAGTCCTTCGGGCACCTGCTCGCTCCGGTCGCGGCAGGATTGGGTCGCGGCGCAGATGAACGAATGGTATCTGTTCCCCGATACGCTGCCCAGCGGGCTGAACCCCGCCGCCTATGCGACGGTGCAGGACTATATCGATGCGCTGACCGCCACGGCGCGCAGCCAGCGCAAGGACCGCTATTTCACCTACATCACCTCGATCGCCGAGGAGAATGCTTACTATAATTCGGGGTCGAGCGCGGGCTATGGCTTCCGCCTCGCGCTCGATGCGTCGAACCGGCTGCTGATCACCGAAGCGTTCGAGGGCGCGCCGGCGCTCACCGCCGGAATCGACCGCGGCACCGAAATCCTTGCGATCGGCACCAGCACGTCGAACCTGCGCACCGTCGCGGCGATTCTGGCGAGCGAAGGAACCGCCGGACTCAACAACGCGCTCGGCACCGCCGCGGTCGGCACCACGCGCGTGTTCCAGATCCGCGACGCCGCCGGCACCCGCAACGTCACCGTCGCGATGGCCGACTACAGCCTGACCCCGGTCTCCTCGCGCTATGGCGCCAAGGTGATCGACGATGGCGGGAAGAAGGTCGGCTACATCAACCTGCGGACCTTCATCAACACGGCCGAGACGCCGCTGCGCAACGCCTTCGCGACGTTCCGCGCGCAGGGGATCACCGAGGTGATCATCGACCTGCGCTACAATGGCGGCGGGCTGATTTCGATCGCGGATCTGGTCAACAACCTGCTCGGCGCCGACAAGTCGACCTCGACCGTCGCCAATTTCGTCACCTTCCGCGCGTCCAAGGCGTCGAACAACGAAACCACCTATTTCGCGCCGCAGCCGCAATCGATCACGCCCACCCGCGTGGCGTTCATCGGTACCGGCGGGTCCGCCTCGGCGAGCGAATTGGTGATGAACACCTTCATCCCCTATCTCGGCAACCGGTCGGCGCTGGTCGGCACCAACACCTATGGCAAGCCGGTGGGCCAGATCGCGATCGACCGGGCAGCCTGCGACGACCGCCTTCGCGTGATCGCCTTCGCGCTCGAGAATGCGAATCACCAAGGCGCCTATTATGATGGTCTCGCCGGCTTCATGGGCGCGACCTGCCGCGCGAGCGACGATATCAGCCGCCCGCTCGGCGACCCGGCCGAGGCATCGACCCGCGCCGCACTCGACTTCCTCGCGGGCCGCAGCTGTACGGCGATCGCCGCGACGGCATCGACCCCGACCAGCGATACGGGCCTTGCCCCACAGGCGGATCGCGTCCGCCTCGAAGGGCGTCCGATGGAGCTGCTGATGCCCGACCGGCCGACCACGCCGCAGCGTGAGGTTCCGGGGCTGTTCTAGGGCGCGCGGAGCCTTTCCATCGCCCCGCCCTTGTGCCGGGGGCGACCGGGAGGCAAGCTCGGACACAGAGACTGATCGTCGGCCCTCCGGGAGCCGCAGACCCCGGCACAAGGCCGGCACGACGGTTGCGGGGGATAGAATGACAGCCAACAGCGATACTCTGCATACCCGCCAACGGCTGAAATCGATCCTGGGCGGGTCGGCCGGCAATCTGGTCGAATGGTATGACTGGTATGCCTATGCTGCCTTTACCCTCTATTTCGCCCCGCATTTCTTCCCCAAGGGCGATCCCACCACCCAGTTGATGAACACCGCCGCGGTGTTCGCCGTCGGGTTTCTGATGCGCCCGATCGGCGGCTGGCTGATGGGGGTCTATGCCGACAAATATGGCCGCAAGGCGGGGCTGACGCTCTCGGTATCCCTGATGTGCGCGGGATCGCTGCTGATCGCGGTGACGCCCGGTTACGAGACGATCGGCTGGGCGGCACCCGCGCTGCTCGTGTTCGCACGGCTGGTCCAGGGGCTGTCGATCGGCGGCGAGTACGGCGCGAGCGCAACCTATCTGTCGGAGATGGCCGGCAAGAAGCGCCGCGGCTTCTTCTCCAGCTTTCAGTATGTCACCCTGATCTCGGGCCAGCTCATCGCGCTCAGCGTGCTGCTGGTGCTGCAGGCGTCGATGAGCGAGGCGGCGCTGGAGAGCTGGGGCTGGCGTATCCCCTTCTTCATCGGCGGCGCGCTGGCGGTGATCGTCTTCTGGCTGCGGCGCGGGCTTTCGGAGACCGAGAGCTTCCACAACGCCAAGGCCGAGGGGCGCAAGACCGGTGCGCTGGCGTTGCTGCGCGAGCATCCCGGCGAGTTCCTGCTGGTAATGGCGCTGACCGCCGGCGGCACGCTCGCCTTCTATGCCTATTCGATCTACCTGCAGAAGTTCCTGGTCAACACATCGGGCTTCGACCGCGAGACCGCGTCGGAAATCAACGCCGCGGCATTGTTCGTCTTCATGTGCATTCAGCCGCTGGCCGGCGCCCTGTCCGACCGGATCGGGCGCAAGCCGCTGATGGTCGGCTTCGGGGTGCTCGGCGTGCTGTGCACCTATCCCATCTTCACTGCGCTGGAGCAGGTGAGCAGCGCATGGGCGGCGTTCGCGCTGATGCTCGGCGCGCTGGTGATCGTCACCGGCTACACTTCGATCAATGCGGTGGTGAAGGCCGAACTGTTTCCCGCGCATATCCGCACATTGGGCGTCGCCCTGCCCTATGCGCTGGCCAACGCGATCTTCGGGGGCACTGCAGAATATGTCGCCCTGTGGTTCAAGAATGCCGGGTTCGAGCGTGGCTTCTACTGGTATGTGACCGCGATGATCGGCGTGTCGCTGATCGTCTATCTGCGCATGCGCGACACGCGCACGCACAGCCGCATCCTGGAGGACTAAGGCCTAGCGGCGGGGCAGACGTACCCCGTTCGCATCGGCCCAGCGGACGAAGCCATCGGCAGCATAGCGGCTGCCCAGGGCAGAGAAATGTCCCGTGTCCCGCAGATACGGCAGCCCTTCCGGCGTGCGATAGCTGCATCGCACCGCGTCGCAGAAGAGCGGCGTCGGATCGAAATAATGGACGTTCGGGAATTCGGCGGCGATGCCGCGCAGCATCGCTACGGTTCCGGCCGACTGCGCCTCGAACGCGGCGCGGCTGGTGACGCAGCTTTGCGTCGGCGGGCGCAGCGGACGACCGTAGCAGGCAGCCACGTCATAACCGAGTTCGGGCTTCGGTCCGAAGATCACCACCGGCACGCCACGCTTTGCCAGCGATGCGAAGGTTCCGCGCAGGCCTGCGCGATAACCGGCCGCGTCCGGATAGTCGGACGGCTTGCCCGGATCGCCAGGCTGAAGATCGGTCATGCGTCCCTGTTCGTCGAACAGCGACCATTGGTTGCCGACGACGATCAGCTCGATCGAATCATAGGCGGCAGCCATGCGCAGCTGGTCGTCGCACTGGTCCTTGCCATAGATGCCGAACGGAAACCGGCGGCTGATCTCGCATGTGCCGAACGCCAGCATCGGCACGCCGGCGAAGCGCGGGTGCTGCGCGATACCGGGGAAGAGATGGTTGGCGTAGCTGTTCCCGGCGAACAGGATCACCGGATCGGCATCCCCCTGCTGCATGCAGAAGGCGGTGAAATGCTGGGGATGGCGCCGCTTGCACAGGTCGTTGGCGGTATATTGCCACTGCACACCCTCGATCTGCGCCTCGATTTCCGCCTGCACGCGATCGGTCTGGGGCGGGCGCAGCGCGACGGCTGCGGCGATGGCGAGCGCGAGCAGCAGCGCTGCGCCGACCAGCACGGCCACCGCGCGGCGCGCCGGCCAGGTGAAGCGCAACGGCCGCTCGACCCAGCGCCAGGTCGCCGCGGCGAGGGCGAACGACAGCGCGAGCAGCGCCACGCGCTCGGCGGTCGAGCCGCGGTCGCCGGTCACGATCAGCGTGTAAGACAGCAGCGGCCAGTGCCACAGATAGAGCGGGTAGCTGATCAGGCCGATCCAGACCGCCGGACGCAGCGCGAGCAGCCGCCGATTCGCCCAGGCGACAGGACCGGTCGCGAGCAGTGCCGCCGTCGCTGCGACGGGCAGGATCGTGACCCAGCCCGGATGCGCCTGGCCGCGCGGCCCGATCAGAAGCACCGCGGCGAGCAGGGCCAGTGCCAGCACCGACAAGCCACTCGCCATGCGCGGCCTGTCGGCAAGCAGCGGCAACCGATATTGCTGCCCGTACCAGGCCAGTGCCGCGCCCGCCCCAAGCTCCCATGCGCGGGTCAGCGGCGAGTAGAAGCGCCAGGCGGCGCCGAAATCCCCGAACAGCGTCACCAGTAGCGAGGCGGCAAGCAGCAGTGCGATCAACGCCGCCGCGGCTTTGGGCCTGCGCGCGACCGGGAGCAGCAGCAATGGCCACAGCAGATAGAATTGCTCCTCCACCGCCAGCGACCAGAAATGAAGCAACGGCTTGGCCGCCGCCGCGACGTCGAAATAGCCGACCTCGAACGCCAGCAGGATATTCTCGCCGAAGAACAGGCTCGCGGCGGCATGCCGGGCGAGCAGCGCGAACTCATGCGAGAAGAGCAGGAAATAGCCGGCGATGCAGACCGCAGCGATCACCAGAAGCGCCGCCGGGAACAGCCGCCGGATGCGCCGCGTGTAGAAATTCGCGAAGCTGAAGTCGCCACGCGCGGTTTCGGCGAGCAGCAGGCCGGTGATCAGATAGCCCGACAGGACGAAGAAGATATCGACGCCGAGGAAACCGCCCGGGACATAGCCGGGAAAGCCATGGAAGCCGAGCACCGCGACCACCGCGACCGCGCGAAGCCCGTCGATATCCGCCCGGTATCCGGCGTTGCGCGTCACCCCTTCCAACCGGCTGTCCCCCTGCCGCCGCCATGGTGGCGCTTGCGGAGCGTCTCACATATTCGGCCGTGCCGGGCAACCGTTCGGCCCGGCCCGCGACGCGCCGATTCCCCTGCCCGCCGATCCGCGCTAAGGCATCGCGATGACTCCCGTGCTCAACGTTCACAGCTCGATCCTCGGCCAGCCCTGGCGCTGGCGCGGGCTGGCGGCCGATGCGCGCGATCCGGGCTTCGCGCCCGACGATCTGGTGACTCAGCTCCTGCTCACCCGCGGTTGCGCGCGCGAGGAGCTGGAGGCGCATCGCAATCCCAGTATCCGCGCCTTCATGCCCGATCCGTCGATCTTCCGCGACATGGACCGAGCGGCGGAGCGGCTCGCCGATGCGGTCCAGCGCGGCGAGGCCGTGACGGTCTTCGGCGACTATGACGTCGATGGCGCGACCTCTGCCGCGTTGCTGATCCGGCTGCTGCGCGATCTCGGGCTCGATCCGCGCGCCTATATCCCCGACCGGCTGATGGAGGGCTACGGCCCCTCGGGCGAAGCGCTGGTGCGGCTGAAGCGCGAGGGCGCCGACTTGATCGTCACCGTCGATTGCGGGGCGATGGCATTCGACGCGCTGGCGGAGGCCAGGGACGCGGGCGCCGAGGTGATCGTGGTCGATCATCACAAATGCGCCTCCGAACTGCCGGTCGCGCTGGCGCTGGTGAACCCCAACCGGCTCGATGAAGAGGAAGGCCGAGAACACGGCCATCTCGCCGCCGTCGGTGTCGCCTGGCTGCTCGGCGCGGCGCTGGTACGAGTGTTGCGCGGCCGCGGATTCTTCGCTGATCGGGCCGAGCCGAAGCTGCTCGACCTGCTCGATATCGTCGCGCTGGGCACGGTCGCCGACGTCGCCGCGCTCAGGGGACTGAACCGGGCATTCGTGGCGCAAGGCCTCAAGGTGATGGCCCAGCGGCGCAACATCGGCATGAACGCGCTGATCGAGGCAAGCCGTCTCACCCGCGCACCGACCGCGACCGATCTCGGCTTTGCGCTGGGGCCGCGAATCAATGCGGGCGGGCGGGTCGGCAAGTCCGACCTCGGCGTGCGGCTGCTGACGACCGAGGACGCCGACGAGGCGCGCGGAATCGCCGAGGAGCTGAACCGCCTCAACGAGGAACGCCGCGCGATCGAGGCCGAGGTACAGCAATCGGCCGAAACGATGGAGGCCGAGGGCGCGGTTGCCGTGGTCGCGGCGCGTGGCTGGCATCCCGGCGTGATCGGGATCGTCGCGGGACGCCTGAAGGAAAAGCTCGGCCGTCCCGCGATCGTCATCGCGATCGGCGAGGACGGAATCGGCAAGGGGTCGGGCCGCTCGATCGCGGGCGTCGATCTTGGCGCGGCGATTCTCGCGGCGAAGGAGGCCGGGCTGCTGATCGCTGGCGGTGGCCATGCGATGGCGGCGGGCGTGACGGTCGCCGAGGGGCAGATCGCGGCGTTCGCCGCCTTTCTCGAAGCCAAGCTCGCCGAGACGGTCGAACGGGCCTCGGGCGAACGCGCGCTGCTGCTCGACGCGGTGCTCGCGCCGGGTGGGGTCAATCCCGACCTGGTCAACGCCATGGAAGCCGGCGGTCCCTATGGCATGGGCTGGCCCTCCCCCCGGGTCGCCGCCGGTCCGGTGCGCATCGTCAAGTGCGATATCGTCGGCAACGGCCATGTCCGCGCGATTGTCGCGGGCGAGGACGGACGCAGCATCAAGTGCGTCGCCTTCCGCTCCGCCGACACCCCGCTCGGCCTCGCGCTACTCGGTGCACCACGCGATCGAAAACTATGGATCGCCGGCCGCGCCAAGATCGACGATTGGGGTGCGAGGCCCGCCGCCGAAATCCATATCGAGGATGCGGCCTGGGTCGAGTAAGCTGGCAGAAGTGCCGCCCAAGCGGCGATTGTCGCCGCCATCACCGGCCGGTCGAAACCATGCCGGGCACAATCTCGAAACCGCTGGTGACCCCTACGGGAATCGAACCCGTGTTTCAGCCGTGAAAGGGCCGCGTCCTAACCGCTAGACGAAGGGGCCGTGCAGCGAGCGCGCCGACTAGGCAAAGCCGGCCACCGGGTCAAGGGGCATTGTGCGTCGTTTCGCACCGTCCCGCTCGGAAGACGCCGATATCGCCCGCCGCGAGCGCTCAGCGTTACCCGGCTTGCCTCAAGGCCATCAATTCCTGAGTCACGGCGTTCGTCCAGCCAAAGCCGATTTCGGTGCCATATTCGCCGCCACCGCCGGCGTTGCATCGCTCGACATCGTATTTCTCGAGCAATTGTCCGCTGGCGCCGAAATGGCCCTCGATCATCGCAAGCCAGCTTTCGGCGATGTCGGCGGCGAACGCCGAGTGACCGTACCGCCGCAACCCCTCGATCGCGATCCACTGCAGGGGAGCCCAGCCGTTCGGCGCATCCCATTGCTGGCCGGTCGGCGTCCGGGTTGCCAGCAATCCGCCGTTCGACAGCAAATCGCGCAACGCGTCGGCGGTTAGCGAGGCACGCGCGTTGCAAGCCACGCCGGCAAACAAGGCGAACGCGGCCGCCCCGGTCAGTTGATCCCGCGCCGCGCCGGTATCGAGATCATAATCGGCGTAGCAGTGCAGAGCCTCGCTCCAGAGGTGACGCTCGATCGCGTTCAGCCGAGCCTCGCCGCGACGCCTGAATTCGTCCGCCACGGCATCTTCGCCGAGCGCTGCCGCCGCCGCTGCGATCGCGTTCTCCAGCCCGAACAACAGCGCGTTGAGATCGATCGGCACGATCCGCGTCGTCCGGATCGTCTCCAGCGACCGGCCATCGCCCAGCCAGCGCGAACTGAAGTCCCAGCCGCTCTCCGCCGCCGCGCGGATATCGCGCCACAGCGCCTCCGGCGCGCGCGCGGGTACGCGGGCGGCAAGTTCGACATCCTCGCGCCACGATTCGTCGCGTGGCGCCGCGCGGCCGTCCCAATAGCGGTTGAGCAGGGAGCCATCGTTCAGCCGCACGATGCGCCGGTGTTCCCCGGCGTCCGCCAATCGATCCTCCCCCGCCATCCAGAAGCGATGCTCGGCCAGCTTCCAGCGCAGCCGATCACGCTGCGCAGCGACAGAATTGTCCTGCGAGAGCGCAGCCATCAGATAAAAGACCGGCGGGTGCGAACGGCTGAGATAATAGCTGCGGGTTCCGTTCGGGATATGACCGAAACGGTCGATCAGGCTGCCGAAATTGGCGATCATGTCCTCGACCAGATCCTGGCGGCCCGAGCGGACCAGACCCAGCATCGTGAAGTAGCTGTCCCAATAATAGAGCTCGCGGAACCGCCCGCCGGGGACGACATGGCGGCGCGGCAGCGCGAGGAGCGAGGAGCCCGGCGGAGGCACCTCCGGCTCGCGCGTCAGAATCGGCCAGAGCGCGGCAATATAGTCGGCGAGCGAGCGGGCGTCCGGCGCCGGATATTCCTCGGCCTCCGGCAGCGCGAAATTGTCATGCACGAACGCCAGCAGCGTCGAATCGTCAGGCGTAGTGAGCAAGGCCCAGTCGTGCATGATCGCATCCGGCGCACGGCGCGGGACCGCGTCGGCAAAGGTCTTCGAATCGGCGAACAATCCGCGCTCCTGCACCGCCGCAAAGAGCGCGCCGAACAGATCGGAGGGTTGAGGCAGATTCATGCTGCGGCCGCCTGCGACTGGCGCTTGCGGATGACAGGCAGGGCGATGGCGATCAGCGCAATCGGTACCAGGGTGAAATAGAAGGCGAGCGCGCCGGGCAGGCGCTGGAACAGCAAACCGGTGATGAACGACCCCAAGGTACCTCCAAGTGCGGAAAAGATGACGATCAGCCCCATCATCGCCGCATGGCGATGGCGCGGTAGCGCGCTGAGGGCGACCGAACAGAGCGTGGGATAGATCGGCGCCAGAAAGACGCCGAGCAGCGGGAAGAGATAGGCGGCAGCGGGCGCGTCGAACCAGCCAGTGTCCGGTCGCGGGGTAACGCCGCTCGCCAGCGGAAGAGACACCACGATCAGCACCGCGATGCAGCCGAGGCAACCGAGCAGCGCGGGTAGCCACGCGATCCGGCGCAGCACCACCCCCGACGCAAGCCGGCCGACCGCAAGCGCGCCGACGAAGATGCTGGTCATCTGAACGCTCATCGCCGCGGGCAGATGCAGCACCTCGTTATTGAAGGTCGGCAGCCAGGTGCCGACGCTCTGCTCGACCAGCACATAGAGGAACAGTCCGGCGAGCACCGCGACGCTGGCCGGCAGCGCGGCAAGGCGAAGCATCTCGCCCCAATGCGCGGCCTCCGCTTCATCCGGCGCCACCGCGTCCCGCTCGTCGAGCGGGGTGACGATCCAGAGCAGCGCCAGCGCGAGGCATGCGCCGCCCAGTACCCAGTAAACATGCAGCCATTCGCTTCCGGTGGTGTCGGCGCCGACAAACCAGCCGAACAACCACACACCGACGAGCAGCCCGATCATGAACACCCCCTCGACCAGACCGGTGATGCTGGCGTGATCGGCGGGATCGCGTGCGAGCAGCCCGATCGAGGAATAGGTCGCGACCTTGGCAATGCCGAAGCTGAGGCCGGTGGCGACGAACAGCCCCTGCATCGCGACGAAGCCGGTGGCGAAGGAGGCAAGCAGGCAGGCGCCGCCGATCAGCGTCATCACCGCGATCAACGCGCGACGATATCCGAAGGCGGGGACGCGGGTCGCGAGCAGGAACGACGCCGCCACGACCGAGAGATCCTTGCACGCCTCAAGCGTCGACCCCATCGGCTTGGTCGCGTCGAAATGGCGGATCGACTGGAGGATCACGACCCCGACGCTGTTCATCAGGATACCGAGCAGCGCATAGGTAAGCGCGAGTGCGATGACGACGCGGACGCGGTTCATCGCCGCATCTCCGGGAGGATCGCTCCTCAGGCCTTCGGTCATCACGCACCTCCCCGTGGCGCAGGCCCGGCGGCCCGTCGTTTCGATGCATAGGCCTATAAAGTTATGAAATGCATTTCAAGAGCGTTACTGGCATCAGCCATGCCTGCCTCGGGCCGCCGATACGAAAATCCGTCCTCGCCACCGCCCGAACGGCGCGCGCGTCTCAGGTTTCGCGAACCACCATCTGGGTGGGCAGCAATGTCGAGCGCGCGCGCGCGCCGTCGATCTGCTGCATCAGCTTCTCGACCAGCAGCGCGCCCGCGACATCGGTCTTCTGGTCGATCGTCGTGATGCTGGGATTGAAATGCCCCGCCGGCGGGATGTTGTTGTAGCCGACCAGCGAATAATCCTGCGGTGCGGTCAGCCCACGCTCCCGGAAGGCGCCGATGGCGGCCATCGCAGCGGTGTCGGAAAAGGCGAAGACCGCGTCAGGCCGCGCGCCCCCGGCGAGATAGGCAGCGACCGTTTCCGCGGTGGCGGTGAAGGCCATCGAGGCGATGGGGAGATACTCCACCGTCACCTCGGGGTGGCGCGCCGCCTCCTGACACAGCCCCTCATAGCGCAGGCGCAGTTCCTCGTGCCGGATATCGCCGACGAACAGCCAGCGCGTGCGCTTGCGGGCATGGAAATACTCGCCCGCCAGCCGGCCGCCGAGCAGATTGTCGCTGCCCACCGCGCAATAGCCCGCGTCCTTGGACACCGCGCCCCACACCGCCATCGGGATGCCGCGCCGGGCGAGACCGCGCAGCATCGCATCGCGCGTCCCCTGCCCCAGGATGATGAAGCCGTCGGCGCCGCGGGCACGGTGGAAATCCTCGAACGCGCGGGCGTCGTCGAGGCCCGGCGGTGAGAGCAGCAATTCCTGATTGCGGATCGACAGCGCCTCCGACACGCCGGCCAGCAGTTCGAAGATGAAGGGATCGCCGATCGCGCCATGACGGTGCGAGGCGAAGTCGAGCATCACCGCAATCGTGCCGGTGCGCGACTGGCGCAGCTTCTTGGCATTGCGGTTGACGGCATAGCCATGCGCCTGCGCCACCTCGAGCACGCGGGTGCGGGTCTCGCCGGTCACCAGCGGACTGTCGTTGAGCACACGCGAGACGGTGGGCATCGACACGTTCGCCAGACGGGCGATGTCGCGCATCGTCGGACGGCCGCCGCGCGGCTTTGCTGATTCTGGGGGCTCCTCGCTCATCTGCACCGACCGTAGGCGGCCAAGGGGAGCGCATCAAGCGCCGCGCAGGGTCTTTGCAAACTATCTTGAAAAGCATTTCATAATTGCATAGCATCGACCCTCGAAGGGCAAATGTGCCCGATCATATTCGAAGGGGAGGACACATGCTTCGAAGTGCAATTTTCATGCTGGGCACCGCACCGCTGGCGCTGATCGCCACCGCGGCCCAGGCCCAGACCGCATCCGATTCGCAGGCAGCGCCCGCAGCCGAGGAAGAGATCGTCGTCGTCGGCACCGCAGGCGGCGGCACGCGCCGTCAGGACGCGGCCTTCGCCGTCACCACGCTGAGCGAGGACGCGATCGACCGCGCCGCCCCCAACAGCACCGCCGACATCCTGCGCACCGTGCCGGGCGTGATGGCTGAAAGCTCGGGTGGCCAGAACGGTGCCAACATCTTCGTGCGCGGCTACCCCTCGGGCGGCGACGCGCAGTTCGTGACCTTCCAGCTTGGCGGCGTGCCGATCTATCCGCCCTCGACGCTGTCCTTCCTCGAAAACTCGCAGCTCATCCGCCTCGACGAGACGGTAAAGCGGGTCGAAGCGGTGCGCGGCGGCACCGGATCGCTCTTCTCCAGCGGCCAGCCCGGCCTGACCGTCAACATCGTCCCGCGCACCGGCGGCAGCCGGTTCGAGGCATTCGGCAAGGTCAGCTACACCGACTATGGCGAGATTCGCGGCGACGCATGGGTCTCGGGTCCGCTCGGCGAGAATACCGGCTTCATGATCGGCGGCTATTACGCGCAGGGCAACGGCATCCGCGACCCGCAGTTCCGCGCCGAGAAGGGCGGACAGATCACCGCCAACATCCGCCACGAGTTCGACAATCGCGGATCGGTCGAGATCTATGCGCGCTATCTGAACGACCGCGGCCAGTGGCTGCTGCCGATCCCGATCATCTCGAACAACGGCAAGATCGGCGCCTATCCGGGCTTCGACGCGGGCACCGGCACCCTGCCCGGCCGCGAGACGCGGGTGACGACCAATGTCGTCGGCCGCACGCTCGACCTGGCCGACGGGCGCGGCGCCGACGTCATCAACACCGGCCTGTCCTTCGACTATGAGATCGCCGAGGGGCTGCGCCTGCGCGAGCGGCTGAGCTATCTCGGCGGCAATGCCGATACCGTGGGTCTGGTCCCGGCGGGCGCGCCGGTCGCGGCATCCGCGATGGCGACGACACTGGGCGGCGCGGGATCGACGGTGTCGAGCCTGACCTATGCCAATGGCGGTCAGGCGGTCGCCGGCGGCGCCAATGCGCAGGTGATGCGCGCGGGCCTGTGGGAAGTGCGCAAGAAGATCACGTCGTTCGTGTCGGATTCGGCGTTCGAATGGACAGCGGGCAGCAACAAGCTGACCGGCGGCTTCTATTATGCCGACTATAGCTCGCGCGACAGCTGGGTGCTGGGCAACCAGGTGCTGCTGACCGCCGAGCCCAATGCACGGCTGCTCAACATGACGCTGAACGGCGGACGGACCGCGACGCTCAACGGCTTCACCAGCGGCCCGGGCTTCCAGGTCGATGCCTTCTACAAGGGCACCGACTATTCCTTCTACGCCGTCGACGAATTCCAGATCACGCCCGAGCTGCGGATCGACGGCGGCCTGCGCTGGCAGCGCCATGTCGTCGATGCGACGCTGCGCACGCCGCAGGCGGCGACGGTCAACCTCGATGGCAACCCGAACACGCTGTACGACAATGCCGTCAACGTTCTGGGCGGGCCGCGCCAGATTCACTATGCCGACTCGGCATGGTCGTGGACCGCGGGCATCAACTACGACATCACCAGCGAGATCGGCGTGTTCGCGCGTTACAGCCGCGGCAACAGCTTCCCGATGTTCGACAATCTGCGCGAAGGCCTGACGCTGATCGCCGAGGTCGACACCTATGAGGGCGGGCTCAAGATCTCGACCCCGATGGTCAGCCTCTATGCAACGCTGTTCCACAACAAGTTCGACGGACTTGCGACCACATCGCTGATCAACAACGTGCCGGTCGCCTCGGTCGGCGGGGCAAAGGCAACGGGCCTCGAGCTGGAAGGCGCAATCAGGCCGTTCCAAGGCTTCAGCATCACCGCGGCGGGCACCTATCTCGACGCGACCTATGTCGACTTCTTTTCGGGCGGCGGCACGATCGACAACACCGGCAACCGCGTGCAGCGCCAGCCGAAATGGACCTGGCGCGTGACCCCGGCCTATGAAGTCGATCTGGGCAGCGTGAAGCCCGCCCTGTTCGCGACGCTGCAATATACCGGCGACCGCTTCTCCGACCCCGAGAACCTTCAGGTGCTGCCCAACTTCTATCAGCTCGATGCCGGCGTTTCGGTCGAGGTGGCAGAGCGGGTGACGCTGGCGGTGACCGGCAACAATCTCACCAACGAGATCGGCCTGACCGAGGGCAACCCGCGCATCATCGGCGGGCAGGGCTCGGGCGCGATCCTGGCACGTCCCATCCTCGGCCGTTCGTTCCGCTTCAGCGCTGCGCTGAAGTTCTGACGGCCCCCCTCCCCGGACCAACCCCCTCCCTTTTTGGTCCGGGGATTTTCTACCCCGCCGCGCAGCCGTTAACGGAGACCTGCCCATGCGCCGCCGCACGTTGCTCAAGGGGATCGCCGGCGCGGCGGCGGTTTCCGCAACCGCCCCGAACGCGGCCGTGGCCGCCGGGGGGCGGCAGCGCAATGTGCTGCTGCTGATCTCCGACGACCAGGGGCTGGATCTCGGTTGCTACGGCACGCCAGTCGCCACGCCCCGGCTCGACCGGCTGGCGCGGGAAGGGACGCGGTTCAGCCACGCCTTTGCCGCGGTCTCCTCGTGCAGCCCCAGCCGCGCGGTGATCCACACCGGGCTCTACGGCCATCAGAACGGCATGTACGGGCTGCAGCACGACGTGCATCACCAGTCGCTGCTCGACGGGATCGAGACGCTGCCGTCGCTACTGCGCCGTGCCGGCTATGCGACCGCGCTGGTGGGCAAGAAACATATCGGGCCGGACAAGGCCTTTCCGTTCGAAGCCGAGTTGGTGCCCGAACGCTCGGGCATCCGCGACGTACGCGAGATGGCGGTCGCGGCGGCGAGCTTCATCCGCTCGACCAATGACCGCCCGTTCTTCGTCACCGTCGCCTATAGCGACCCGCACCGGGCGGCGACCGACTATGGCAACGACCGCACCTGGCCCGGGGTGACGCGGATCCGCTACGATCCGGCCAAGGCGCATATTCCGTCGCATCTGCCCGACCTGCCCGCGGTGCGGCAGGATCTCGCCGAATATTATGAATCGCTCAGCCGGCTCGACACCGGGGTCGGCATGCTGCTCGACCTGCTGGCCGAGAGCGGACGGGCGGAGGACACGCTGGTGATCTTCCTCAGCGACAATGGCCGGCCGTTTCCGGGGGCGAAGACCAACCTCTATGCGCCCGGGCTGCACCTGCCGCTGATCGTGCGAGCACCGGGCAGCGCAGCGTCGGTCAACGACGCGATGGTAAGCTGGACCGATATCGCGCCGACCGTGCTCGACTGGGCCGGGGTCGCGTCACCGGACTACCCGCTGTCGGGCAACTCGCTGGTGCCGGTGCTGGGCAAGGCCGGCGATCCGGTGCGCGACGCGGTGTTCGCGAGCCATGAGTTCCACGAGATCAACCAATATTATCCGATGCGCGCCGTCCGCACCCGGACGCACAGCTACATCGTCAACCTCGCCCATCCGCTCGATTATCCGATCGCAGGAGACGTCGCGGGATCACCGAGCTGGAAGGCGATCGGCGCGGACCGGTCGATCCGTCTCGGCAAGCGGACCCAGGCCGCCTATCTCAAGCGGCCTGCCGAGGAGCTGTACGACCTGACGCGCGATCCGGACGAGGTCGTCAATGTCGTGGACGATCGCGCCTATGCGAACGTGCTGGCCGATCTGCGTGCGCGGATGCTGAAAATGCGCACCGCCACCCGCGATCCGTGGCTGGCGGGGCAGACCGATCCCTATGCGCATCTGAAACAGACATGAGGCTGGCGATATGATGAAGGTCTGCGGTGCGCTGCTCGCGTTGACGGCAGCCACCTCCGCGCTCGCGCAGCAAGATACCGCTGCGGTCGATATCCCGGCCTTTACCTTGCCGCCGTCGGACCAGCTGAGCGAGGAGGCCAAAGCCGTACTGCTGCGGATGCGCGCAGCGCGGGCGCCGGACCTCAAGGGCGACCTGGCGAAGCAGCGCGCCTTCTACCAGACCTATAACGACAACCGGCTGGCGGAGATGCGGCGGCACTTCCGGACGCGTGAGGAGCGCGTGACGCTGGGCGGCGTGGCGGTGGACATCGTCACGCCCGGCGCCAGCATCCAGCCCCGCAACAAGGATCGCGTGCTGATCAACGTCCATGGCGGCGCGTTCATGTGGGGATCGGGCAGCGGCGCACTGGTCGAGGCGATACCGATCGCTGCGACGGCTGGAATCAAGGTTGTCACGGTCGACTATCGCCTGACGCCCGAGCATCGCTATCCGGCAGCGTCGGAGGATGTGACCGCGGTCTATCGCGCGCTGCTCAAGCAATACCGGCCCGAGAATATCGGCATTTACGGCTGCTCGGCGGGCGGGGTCATCACCGCCCAGTCGGTCGCGTGGATTCGCAAGCAGGGGCTGCCGCGCCCGGGCGCGATCGGCACGTTCTGCGGGACCGCCGCGGCGTTCAGCGGAGACAGCCCCTATCTCGCCGCGCCCACGGCCGAAGGCAGTGCGCCGCCAGCAGGACCGCTGCCCAAGCTGTTGCCAACTGCGTATATGGCGGGAGTCGCGGGCACGGACGCGGCGGCCTATCCGCTGCTCTCCGATACGGAGATCGAGGCGTTCCCGCCGACCTTACTTCTGGCGGGCGGGCGCGACTTCGCGGCGAGCGCGCTGACGCTGGCGCATCGCCGGCTGGCGCGCGCCGGAGTTACAAGCCAGCTGTTCCTGTTCGACGGATTGCCGCATGCCTTCTTCATGTGGCCCGACATGCCCGAATCGATGGAGGCATATCGCGTGATCGCACGCTTCTTCGACCAGCATCTGGGCAGACGGACATGAGCAACGAGATCGACCGGCGCGGCGTCCTTCTGGCGGGGAGCGGCGGTGCATTCGGCCTGTATAGCTGGGCGGCGAATGCTGCGGCCGCGCCGGCGCCGCAGAAGAAGAGCCTTCTGCTCAAGCGCATTCCCCGCGCCCGCCCGCGCAACATTCTGGTCGTGCTGACCGACGACCACCGTTTCGACGCGATGGGCTTCATGAAGGCGCAGGACTTTGGCGAGACCCCGACGCTCGACCGGCTGGCGCGCGAAGGGGTGCATTTCCGTAATGCCTTCGTCACCACCGCGTTGTGCTCGCCTTCGCGCGCGTCGATCTTCACCGGCCTCTATGCGCACCAGCATCGTGTCGTGGACAACAACCACCCGATCCCGCCGGGCCTGATCTACTACCCCGAATATCTCCAGCGCGCGGGGTATGAGACCGCGTTCATCGGCAAATGGCATATGGGCGCGGAGACCGACGTGCCCCAGCCCGGCTTCGATCATTGGGTAAGCTTCAAAGGCCAGGGCCATTACATGCCCCATGCCGACGGCCTCAACGTCGATGGCCGGAAGGTGCCGCAAAAGGGCTATATCACCGACGAGCTGACCGAATATGCCCTCGACTGGATCGGGAAGCGCGATCGCAAGCAACCATGGATGATGCACCTCGCGCACAAGGCGGTGCATTCCGAATTCATCCCGGCGCCGCGCCATGCCGGGCGCTACAAGGATGCGAAATTCCGCTACCCCGAGAATATGAAGCCCGGCATGCCCGGGCGGCCGATGTGGGTCGAGAACCAGCGCAACAGCTGGCATGGCGTCGAGTATGCCTATCACGGCAAGCTCGACATCGCCGACTATTACAAGGCGTATATGGAAACGCTGCTCGCGGTCGACGAAGGGCTGGCGAAGATCATGGATCTGCTGGCGCAGCGCGGCGAGCTCGACGACACGCTGATCCTGTACATGGGCGACAACGGCTTCATGTTCGGCGAGCATGGCCTGATCGACAAGCGCGCCGCCTATGAGGAATCGATGCGCGTGCCGATGATCGCGCGCTGCCCGGCGCTGTTCGGACCGGGAATTGTCGATCAGGTGGTCGCCAATATCGATGTCGCGCCGACGATGCTCGCAGCCGCGGGGCTGACCGCGCCGGAGGGCATGGCGGGCGCGAACATGCTTCCGCTCGCACGCGGCGAGGCGGTGCCGTGGCGCAAGGAGCTGGTCTACGAATATTATTGGGAGCGGAACTTCCCGCAGACCCCGACCGTCCACGCGCTGCGCGAGGATCGCTACAAATATATCCGCTTCCACGGCATCTGGGATCTGGACGAGCTCTACGACCTGGAAGCCGATCCGCACGAGAACGACAATCTGCTCGCCCGCCCGGGACACGAAGCGCTCGCCGTGAAAATGGGCAAGCGATTGTTCCAATTGCTCGAGGAAACCGACGGAATGCAGATCCCGCTCAGCGCCGATGCGCCGGGGCGTAACGTGTTCCGCGACGCGAGCGGTTCGAAGGGCGCGCCCTTTCCGCCACAGCTGATCAAGGGTTCTTGAGCACGACGCGCCGCAACCGGCTATGCGCAGCCGCACGCGCCGCTTGACGCCGGTGGCCGCCTGCGCCTTTGGCGCTCCCATGGAATGTAAATGCGCATAGTTAAGTGGGCGCTGGCCCCGGTCGTGTTGTTGGCAATCGGCGTAGCGGTCATCGCCGCGTTTCGCTTCGTCATCTGGCCGGCCCCGCCCGCCGGAAACGCGGAAGCGACCGCCAACGGGGTCGTACAGGTCGCGGATGCTTCGCCGGCAAGGGTCGACTATCAACGGCTCAAGCAACGGATCGCCGGGCTGATGCAGCAGCCGGATATGGTCGGCCTCGCCGTCGGAACGGTCGAGCGGGGGCAGATCCGTTTCGTAAAGGGGCTCGGGGAAACGCTTGCCCATTCCGGCACGGCGGTGACGCCGGATACGGTGTTCCGATGGGCTTCGGTGTCCAAGGGCGTCGCCTCGGCGCTCGTCGCCAAGCTCGCCGAAGACGGAAAATTGTCACTCGACACGCCGGTGGCGTCGATGGGCACGACACTGACCTTCCCGGGCGACGCGCGGAGCGTCACGGTCGCGAATGTGCTTTCGCATCGCGTCGGCCTGGTCCGGAACGCGTGGGACGAGCGGCTCGAAGCCGGTGAGGATCCCAAGGCGCTCCGTGCGATGCTGGGCACCTTGCCCGCCTATTGCCCGCCCGGCACCTGCTACGCCTATCAGAACATCGCCTACGACACCGCGACCGAGATCGTGGAGCATGCGACGGGCGAGGATTATGCGAGTGTCGCGCGCAAGCGGTTGTTCGAACCGCTGGGGATGAGCAACGCCAGCATCGGCCAGGCGGGGCTGCAACAGGCGGCAAGCTGGGCGCAGCCGCATCGCAAGGGAAAGTCCCCTACGACGGTCAACGACAGCTATTATCGCGTTCCTGCGGCTGGCGGCGTCAACTCGTCGATCCGCGACCTGCTGCGCTGGATGCAGGCGCAGATGGGCAACGCGCCGAGCATCCTGTCACCCGCCGTGCTCGAGACGATGCACCGTTCGCGGGTTCCGACCCCGCCGCACGGACGGCGCGGCCCGATGGATCGCGCGCTGACCGATGCCGCCTATGGCCTCGGCTGGCGAACCTTCAACTATGCCGGCCACGCACTGGTCGGGCATCGCGGTTCGGTGGACGGCTATGGCTCGCTCGTCCTGTTCGATCCGGCGGACAAGAGCGGCATCGTGATGCTGTGGAACAGCAACACGTCGTACCCCGCAAGGCTGCAGCTCGAGTTCTTCGATCTGCTCTATGGCCTTCCGCGAACCGATTGGCTCGAACTCGATGTACCCCCGGCTTCGCCGGGTCCGCCCCCTGCCGCAGATCGGACCCGGCCCCGGTAGCCGGATGATGGCGCCCCTGCGGAAATGCCGGTGCTACGACAGAGGCACGCGCAACGCGCTGCGCAGCATCACCGGGCCGAGCAGTCCGGATTCGAGCAATGGCGAATCCTTGGCATAGTGCTTCCATGTGCTGAAGGTGACGCGTCCGCCCGGCGGCTTCGGTTTCCCCTCGCGATACCAGTCGGGCAGTCTGTCGATCCCGCCCGTCGCGCTGAACGCGGTGACGGGATAGGCATTCTCCTCAGGCAGTTGCTCGTCGCCGATCAGCCGGTTGGGCCACAAATTGGTCACCGCGACCTCCAGCCGGTTCTCACCCGCACGCACCGCGTCGGTGATGTCGATCAGGAACGGGGGCTTCCACAGGCTGCCCAGGTCATGTCCGTTGACGCGAACCGACGCGATCACCTCGACCCGTCCGAGATCCAGATAGAGCCGCCGCCCCGTGCCCGGCGCATCGCCGGGGACGGTGAAGCGGGTCGAATAGCTGGCAGTGCCGGAGAAATACCGCACGCCCGGGTCGGCGTGACGATGAAGCGATTGCAGACGGTCGAGCGTCACAAGCGGCGGGGCGCCAAGGTTCGAAGGGAAGGCGACCTGCCACGGACCCGACAGGTCCGCGGGCGCGGCGATCCCTGTCGCATCGATCGCACGAGCTCCGGCGGTGTAACGCCCATTCTCCCACAGCAGCAGCGCGCCACCGTCCGGTGCCAGCGTGAAGGCGCGCGGCCCTTCGGGCGGCGGAACGCTGACCGCGGCGAGACGAAGGATCGCAGCGGGCGAGAGCGCTCGAGGTTCCAGCCGGAGCCCGGCCGTGTCGCCTTCGAAATGACGCGGTCGCGCAATGGCAAGGCCGGGGGCCGCATGCACCGTGACGCCCGAGCGTGCACCACTGCCGACCCGCGCTCCGTTCAGGAACAGCGCCGGCACGCCACGGTCATAGACCAGCGCCACATGCGTCCAGCCCGCAATGACAACCGGGAGCGCAAGCACCGCCGGATAGGCGTCGCCACTATTCTCATAAAGGATCAGCCCGTTACGGCCCGCCGACAACGCGGCGGTGGCGTGCCCGCGGCCGAACAGCGCGTCGCCCGACGGCGGATCGAGCAGGAAGCTCGCACCCGAAACGCCCAGCCGTTCGGCGCTGCCGCCGCGCGCGAACGCCGCGGCACGCGCGGCGGCAGCGCCGAAC